>Ga0209745_1000002_pt1 | contig 247001 bp, 193 predicted proteins | sample BarGraNGADG00312_FD_184495 | JGI IMG/M metagenome (GOLD analysis project Ga0209745, IMG submission 184495) | Arctic peat soil microbial communities from Barrow, Alaska - Barrow Graham LP Ref core NGADG0004-312 (SPAdes) (version 2) | ecosystem: Environmental > Terrestrial > Soil > Wetlands >... | reverse complement strand
GCTGTTTTATAACGGGTATGTTATCAAGATACAAAACAACATTCCACTGCCCGGCGTTTTTTCCCTCTGTTATCCTCTCAAGGGTCCATATTTGAAACTTTATTGCTTTTACCGCCCTTTTACCCTGGTAGGATAAAACCGTGTCTAAAAACCAGCACAACCCTATTTTATCAGCAATATGGTTTATCCCTTCAGTTGTAAAGAAGTTTGAAAAAATAGGGGAATACCTGTAATAATTTTCAGATCCTCTGAATCCTAAAAATTCATCGTTTAAAGATCTTTTTTTTACTTTTGCATACTCTTGATTTTCCATATTTTACACAGTTTTTCTGGTGTGTCTCACCTTTTTAATTTATAATTAAATTCTTTCTTTATAAAAAATATAGCGGGGATGTGGTCAACACCCCCGCATTTATTTAGCTGGCCATTTTCATTTCTTCAACCTCGCCATGGCTTTCTGATTTGATGTTGAAATAAGGAACTGCTTCCGGGAACCTTTCGGCTATATAGCTTATAGCCTTGTAAGCCTCACCACAAACTTTAAAAGCTAATTTATCATCCTCTTTAAGGCTCTCTTTCCATCCCTGCAGGTAAACAGCTGAGTTAATTTTTTGCTGCTCAGGGGCAAAATTATTGCTTGCCATAATAAAAGCGGAGCTGATTTCTGCAACCAGTTCCTCTATTGCATAGGCTTGCTTGCGGTTTTTAAAGCTTTCATCAAACTTTTGTAACCGTCCCGTCCTGCTTTCATGTTCAGTGCTGTGGGTGACCTCATGCATCATTGTAGCATAAAAATATTCATTATTTTTAAATTGCGGTCTGTCAGTAAGTTGAATAAAATCATTCAAGGGATCATAAAAACAACGTTCTGAACCGGGGACCAGGTTAATTTTACATTCCCAGGAAGAAAGAATATTTTCGCAACCTTCCAGAATTCTTTCAGGGTTTGAATTTACATTCCCTTTTTCTCCTATTTCATCTAACAAACTTTTATTAATAACTGTCAGAAGGTTTTCGCCGGTTTGAATGTCTGAAAACTGCGCTATGTTAAAAACATGGTGAATTTTAATAAAAGGAAGCTTTGTTATTTTAGCCTCGTTTAGCTGTGCAGTTGTCCAGGTGTTATAAGGACTTTCCGGGAGATTTTTTCTCTGGCCGTTGACCATCTTGTAAAATGAAAAACTGTAATAATAGACTGGCAAACCTTCACTTCCTTTATTGACCATATAACCAAGGCTTAAGCCCTGTTTAAATGTCATAAATTGAAGGGTACTGAACCCACTGAACATAGAAGCGAATAAAAGGAAAATGAAATTACCGTTTTTATACTGGCTGCCGGTCTTGTAATTTGTGACTGCTGAATTTTTATTAACAGGAACGAACCATGGTTTTTCCCAAGACTCATTTAGTTTACGGTTTAACATCTCGTTAAACATTTCCTGAAGTTGTTCTTTTTTCATTTTGTTAGTCAGTTTTTCTGGTGTGCCTCACCTTTTTAATTATACTATCGAATACGGTTCAACGTGAAACAAATACGCTGTAAATCATTCAAATAACTATTATAAATATACAACCGAATACGGTATTATTCAAATATATTAACAACTATTTATTAACATATTTGCATATTTATTGCCGTCAAATGTTTGTCCTGGTATTGTTCTGCAGCTGTGAACCAGATTAATATATGCCGTCATAAAGGGTTGATATCGTTTCCGGATCTACCGTGGATCGCTCCGGGACCAGCTGAATAATGCCGTCATTTTTGCAAGGGAGCAAAAATGTATAATCAATCATTTCGGTTTAGGCATTTGCGCCGAAATGGTAGTGACTAACACAGCTTTTGTATTGGAAAAATTCTTAATCAATGTTTTTCCCCTTATAAACTTCTTTATTTCTTCAAAATGCAACATTATGAAAAGCAAAACACAGATACTCTCCATAATCCTCACATTCAATACCCTGGTGCTTAAATATTGAAATACTTGAAGATTATTCAAATAAAATACAAATTTGCTTGTGAGAAAAAAAAGTAACGGAAAACTAGTTCTGAGAAATAAGCTCTTTTGGTATATGGTTTAAACTTAAAACATTCCAGGTATTATCCATGACCTGGCTCTTGAATGCATCCGTAATCTTTAAGTATTTTTTCAAATCTTTCTCTTTTTTTGGTGCTCCCATATCCTGTAAAGCTTTTATGTTTACCCCAAGCATTATGCTATTGGTAATAAAAGTTTTTCTGGCAGTATGAAAGGTAATTGACTCATGGAGAGGAAGTGATTCTTCTGTAGTTTCACTGCCTATCACACTTTTTTTTATCACCAGCCGGTTAAATCCTGTTTTTGGAAGCTGTTTCGAAGCAATAATTCCACAGCCTTCCTTCAAATATTCGTTAATATTCTGAATGGACATTTTTGGAAGGGGATCTTCATTTCCTTCATACTTTTTAAGTATTTTCAGAGCGAAATCATTAAGCGGTAGAGTTTTAACATACCCGGTTTTTACTTGTGTTTTAGTAAGTAACTTATTGTTTATATGCTCTCGCTTAAGAGAAATTACATCACTATATCGGAGTCCTGTAAAGGATGCAAAACAGTACAAATCTTTCACTTTATTTAATCGGTGACTTTCAAAGTTATAATCCATGAACACCAGAAGTTCATCCATACTTAAGAAAACAATCTCTCTTTCAGGTTCTTCAACTTTAAGTTTATCGTAGATCTTACCCTGATAATAGTTTCGTTCTTCTGCCCAATGCAGAAATGTTGAAAGTACTCTGGTAATCTTGGCATAGTACCCAACTTGCTTCCTTTCGGTTATGAATGTATACTTCTTAAGTTTATCAATAAAATTAACATCAATATTGGCCCAGGTCAAAGTATACTTTGTAGATTCTTGAAATCGGGTCAGATAGTTTTTAACGGTAGTATATCCCTTTATGGTGCGTTCTGCCTTATCCGATTTGTTTGATTCAATAAAATCGCTGAAAACATCCATAAAAGAAGTTGATTTAAGCAAATCTGATTCTTCAGGAATATTGAGAAGATTTGTCAATTCAAATTCCGAAGGTTTCCTTCTTTCCTTGGTAACCTTATTAAACAACAACCGGGCCTGGGATTCAACGTCATCAATAAATGCGTTCATTTTTGAGTTTTCATCATACTCCTTGGCATTTAATGATGAAAGCTTTAATCTCTGATTTTTTTTATTCCAGTCGCGCAATCGAACTTTACCGAGCTTCATTCTATAGACCTTATAATCACTTGTGATTTGAGCCAGGAGAGAAATTTTACCCTGCTTATCTAGCTTTTCTGATTTAAGATAAAATACGATTTGTGCCATATTTAAGTGTTTTATACCTCTTTACGTAAACCAAAAGTAGGTGCTGAATAGGTGCTAATAATTACTCAAATGTAATATAATGAAGTCTAATAAACAAAATATATATATTTAATATGCTGTATAACAACTATATTAGTATAATGAAGTCAAATGCAGTAAAATAGACTGAAGTCCCGCTCCGGGTACGAAGAAGCCTCACAGAAATGTGAGGCTTCTTATTATTACTGTAATTTGGATAACGGTACGGTTCAAGCTGAATGTTGAAGCCCCAAGGTGCCGCCCTGAAGCGGCATCCCGCTTCAGGTATAAAAACAGAGCGAGAATGAGAGCGAACACTCTCATTTTTCTTAGTTATAAGCTACTTAATCCCTAATACCTCTTTCATTACAGCAAGATTCCTTGGATTTACGATATTTTTAGCTTCAGGAGTATAGAGGTAGTCTATTTTATCCTTGTGCCGCTCAACAATTTTCGCCCTTACCATTTTTCCAAGACTGTTTAATTGCTTGTTATCAGCATTGAATGGTTCATCGAGTATGGCGATAGCCGCAGGCAGCCACCTCGAAGGGAATAGGTCATCATATAAACCTCCTGGCCTATACTGGTTTATCACTGAATCCAGTTCAATCAACACGGCTTCAAGACCTTTTGAATCAGCAAGATCAATATTCCTATTCTTTGCCCATCTTACCAGAGCTTCTCCGTTTGGCACAAGCAATGCAGATGTATATTTGTTTTGATTATTATATAGCATCATCTGATCTATAAATGGAGACCTGTCCGTTATAGTCTCTTCTATTCCTTCAGGACTGTATTTTTCACCATCGTCTGATATTAGAAGGCTCTTAAACCTTCCAAGAACAAAAAGGAATCCGTCTTCATCCATATATCCCATATCACCTGTATAAAGCCATCCTTCACGGAGGACCTCCCTTGTGGCTCTTTCGTTTTTCCAGTATCCCTTCATGACATTTTCTCCACGGACCACTATCTCACCTTTTTTACCAACAGTCAGCTCGTTCCCATCCTCAACACAGATTTTAAGATCGAGATTTTTAACCAGGAAACCAGATGATCCAAGCTTATGTCTTTTTTCCATATTTCCTGAGATTACAGGGGATGCCTCGGACAAGCCATACCCCTGCAGCATTGGTATTCCAATGGCAGAAAAGAATTTCTGAAGTTCAACGTCTAGCAACGCTGCCCCGCCAAAGAAGAACTTTAATCGTCCACCAAAGCTCGCCCTGATTTTTCTAAAAAGAATAATATCGTATAGTTTGTACAACGGTTTAAGAAAAATCTTGATTCCTTTCCCCTTATCCCATCCGATTCCATTATAGGTATATGCAATCTTCAAAGCATGCCTGAATAATTTTTCAATTAATTTACCCTTGTCTTTAATACCCTTTTCAATCCCCTTACGAAAGTTTTTTGCCAGGCCGGTGCACTTAAGAGAAAGACAGGTTTAATTTCCCTGATATTTTCCGGAATATGTTTAAGACTGTCAAGATAGGATTTACCAGACTGAACAGCTGCCAGGCTGGCTCCAGTTGCCATCATAATATATATTCCCACTGTATGGGCGAATGAGTGGTCCCATGGCAGGATAAGCAGTGTTGTCCACCATTCCGGAACATCCATAAGAGTAAGTGACTGTTCAATATTGGCCGTATAATTCCTGTGAGACAGGATTATTGCCTTGGGATCAGCTGTAGTCCCTGAAGTGTAACTAATATTTACATAATCATCCGGGCTTATCGACTTTATCCTGTCCATGAATTTATCATAGTTATTGCTCAGATATTCCTCCCCCATTTTTTTGACCTCTTTCATATATATCTCATCCCGGGAATAACTTTCCATTGGGTCCAGAAGAATAACTTTTTCAAGATTCTTTAAATCCTGTTTAATTGAATTTATTTTATCAATCTGGTTACCGGATACTATCACCCATTTTGATTCTGAATGATCCAGCCTGAATTTCAGGTCAGCACCCTCTTTGAGTAAAATTGAAAGAGGTACATTTATGGCCCCGGCGTGCAATATTCCCAGTTCACTTATCACCCAATCTGTACGGGATTCTGATAATAATGCAATCCGGTCACCCTTCTTTATTCCAAGTGCCAGAAGCCCTGCTGCTACTATGTAGGCTTGTTCTTTAGTCTCTTTGAAGGTAATTGCTTCGTAGCGGTCAGCTTTTTTCTCCAGAAGATATGGATTGTTCCCGTACTTTTGTGCACTGTTCTCAAGTAATTCGACTATGGTTTTCATATAAACTGATTATTAGTTAATTAACTACTAATCTCAAAGTTAAGCCCTGTTTTGATCAAAGTCAATTTTATTTTATAGAGAATCCCCCTGCATTGATCTGGAGTATCTAAATGGAAGTGAAGAAATGTTTTAATTCTTCTTCGTTTTGTAGTCTGATTACTTCTGATAGTGAAGAACCATTAACGGGTTGCAACCTTTGATCGTTCTGGGTACAGAGCAAGCCCCTTAATGAACAGACATTAAGGGGCTTGACACTTTATGGGATACAAATAGGATACAAAAATCAATATAATAAAGGATAATATCAGTCGTTAAGCTTGTAAACTTGACCAGCTTTAGCCGGAATGACTCAAAAAATAATAAATTCAGTTATTTTTGATTTTATATTGATAACGGCACAAATGTTTGGAATTCTATTTTAAGAAGGAGGTAAAAATGAGTGTTTATCAGATGGGTAAATTAAGGATCATTGATCTGTCAAAATCCCTTGACCCTGCAACAGAGACAAGAAGGTGTAAATTATTCAGGTTCAATACAGGCGGAAGGATCCCCGATTACCATACCCACATGGACCTGATGAGTCACCTGGGGACTCATGTTGAATGCCCCTATCATCACAATGATGACTGGCCTGATGTACAGTCATTACCCCTGAGCAGTTTCCTTGGGCGGGCCATCTACGTCAGGATAACCCATTTACAGCCTAACAGCCATATTATGCCTGCAGACATGGAAAAAGCTTCAGACGGAAAAATCAGGAAAGATGATATCATAATCATCGACTCTCCTTATTGCATTGAACCATTTACTGAAAAAACAAATACAGACGAAGACAAGCGTCTGTTTATCTGCCGCGAAGTTGCTGAGTGGTTTGCTGAAAAAGAAGTAAAATGCGTCGGATTCGGAGATGGGGTTTCAATTGAAAACAGTAAGGAAGACGTCTGTGCTTTTCATGATGTGCTTTTAGCCAGGAATATTGTTTTTCTTGAAGTTTTAAAGAACCTTGATAAGCTCGAAAGAGATATCTTCTTTATGTCCTACTCGCCTTTGCCAATTAAAGGACTGGACTCCTCTCCCGTACGGGCGTATGCAATTGAGGGAATTGAGGAATTCTCATCCTGAAAAGACTCTCCTGAGTCACCATCGTAATTTTTATCCTGAATTGACTCCTCTTATACTCACACTTACATTATAGTGTCGGCTTCCCTGTTTCAGGTTCAAAATATTTGTAACTTTAAACTACAGAATTTAGATAGTTTTATATCATTCTTTATCATAAATCAGCTATTAATTCTCAAAACAATATTGTAACATGAAAAAGCTTTCACGAGTACTGATATTTATATCACTATTTGCAATTCCGATATATTCTTATGCTCAGAAAAAAGTACAAAATATACATTCCGGGCAACATCAAATGCCTCATTTAATAAAACAAGGCAAAACAACTCAATTAATAGTAGACGATAAGCCGTTCCTGATTCTTGGTGGCGAGCTTGGAAATTCTTCTTTTACCAGTCTGGAATATATGGAGCCAATATGGCCAAAATTGAAAACTATGAACATAAATACAGTTTTGGCGCCTGTTTATTGGGAACTGATAGAACCTGCTGAAGGCAAGTTTGATTTTGAATTATATGACCAATTGGTTAAAGAAGCCCGCAAAAATGATTTAAAGCTGGTTTTTTTGTGGTTCGGTTCCTGGAAAAACAGTATGTCCAGTCATGCTCCATCCTGGGTTAAAAAGGATCAGGCAAGATTCCCAAGAATTAAAGATGACAAGGGGGTCAGCCATGAAATACTAACTCCTTTTAGTGAAAATAATTTACAGGCAGATATTAAAGCATATCAGGCATTATTGAAACATATTAAAGAGACTGATGCTAATGATCATACAGTAATTATGATTCAAACTGAAAATGAAATTGGAATGTTACCTGTAGCAAGGGATTATAGCTTACTGGCAAATGAGAGATTTGCAGAAAATGTGCCGGCTGAACTAATGCAATATATGGAAAGGAATAAAGAAAATCTGGTACCTGAATTCAGTGAAATATGGGGGAAAAACGGATTTAAGGATTCAGGTACCTGGGAAGAAGTTTTTGGGACAGGCTTACAGACCGATGAATTTTTCATGGCGTGGTATTATGCAAAATTTACTAACTCGGTGGTTGAGGCAGGTAAAGCTGTTTATCCTCTGCCAATGTATGTAAATGCAGCATTAAATCGTCCTCAAAGCAAACCAGGAACAGGTTATCCAAGTGGTGGTCCCCTGCCACATCTGATGGATATATGGAAAGCAGGCGGACCATCCATCGATTTATTATCGCCGGACTTTTATTTTCCGGATCTTAAACACTGGTGTGATCTTTACACCCGTCAGGGGAATCCATTATTTATTCCTGAACATCGTTTTGATAATACTGTAGCTGCTAAAGCTGCCTATTCTATCGGACACTTTGAAAGTATCGGTTTCGCCCCATTTTCTGTCGAGTCTTCAGGTAATCCGCAAAATGAACCTCTTGGGAAAATGTATAATGTATTAGGTCAGCTGACTCCAATAATTACGGCTCATCAGGGTCAGAACAAAATTGAAGGAGTTCTTTTTGACAAACAAAACCAGGAAAATGTTTTTCAGCTTGGAAATTATGAATTCACAGTCCGTCACAGTTATACTCTGGGGTACGAAAATAATTCGAGAAATGATACCTGGGATATGGCAGGTGCGATATTTGTCCAAACTGGCGATAACGAATTTTATGTTGCTGGTTCGGGAATAGTGGCAACATTCAAAAATATAAGCAACCCATCGTTAAATGTCGGAATATTAAAAGTCGATGAAGGAAGATTTGAAAACGGGAAAGATTGGAAAGTAATAAGACATTTGAATGGTGACCAGATACACCAGGGAAGACATATACGAATCTTTTTAGATTATTATTCAATTCTAAGATTTGAACTATACAATAATGACTGAAATGAAGAATCCGGTTAGCAAACTTATAATAACCTGCCTGATACTTTTCATACTGCCTGTAACTGTAAAGGCAAACGTTAGGCTTCCTGCACTGATAAGCGATGGTATGGTCCTTCAGAGAGATACTAAAATAGTAGTCTGGGGCTGGGCTTCTCCCGGGGAGAAGGTATGGGTTATATTAAATAAAAAGAGAATCAATGTTGTAACAGATTCTGAAGGAAACTGGAAAGTTAGCCTGCCACCCATGAAGGCAGGAGGACCGTATACAATGGAGGTGAAGGGGAATAATACGATCACGATAAATGATATTTTATTTGGTGATGTCTGGTTCTGTTCGGGTCAGTCTAACATGGTCCTGAATATGGAAAGGGTTAAGGAAAAATATCCAGATGATATAGCTGCAGCAAATTTTCCGGAAATAAGGAATTTCTTCATCCCTACTGCATCAGATATCGTTTCTGTCCACAAGGATCTGCCTGGTGGGAAATGGATCTCTGCATCTCCCGAGAATGTTCTGGGCTTCGGAGCTGCCACATTTTTCTTTGCCCGCAGTATATACCAGGAATATAAGGTGCCTATTGGGATTATAAACTCAAGTGTCGGCGGAACTCCGATTGAAGCATGGACAAGTGAGGAAGGACTTAAAGAGTTTCCTAAACTTATATCGAGAGTTGAGAAACTTAAGGATACTGCTTATCTGAATCCAATATTCAGGGCTGCAAGAAAGAGATCAGTAGCAAACCAGGAGCCTGTAGTTAATATAATGTCAACGGATAAAGGTACTAGTGGCATTCTTCCCTGGTACAGCACAAAATATGTTCCTGAAGGCTGGCATAAATACTGGCTTCCCGGATATTGGGAGGATCAGGGAACAAAAGGTCTGCATGGGATTGTCTGGTTCAGAAAAGTGATCAATGTGCCCGAATCGATGACCGGCAAACCCGCTAAGCTATTCCTTGGAAGAATTGTAGATGCGGATAATGTGTATGTGAACGGAGTTCTCTCAGGATCCATAACATATCAGTATCCTCCAAGGAGATATAATCTGCCACCGGAATTATTGAAGCCCGGGAAAAATATTATAGTGATCCGGGTTACAAACAATGCAGGCAAAGGAGGATTTGTACCCGACAAACCTTATTGGTTAGTCGCAGGCAACGACAGCATTGACCTGAGAGGAGAATGGTATTATAAGGTCGGCCAGGTATTCAGACCTGTTACCGATGGACCCGGAGCAGGCTCTCCTCTTATTTCAATGCAGAACGAACCCACAGGACTATATAATACAATGGTTGCTCCTTTAATAAGCTACCGGATTAAAGGCATTCTGTGGTATCAGGGGGAAACAAATGCAAACAAGCCCCAGGAATATCAAAAACTACTTCCGGCTCTTATAAATGACTGGAGGATAAAATGGCAAGAGGGACCTGTCCCATTTCTTTTTGTACAATTGCCAAACTTCATGGAAGTTCAGTATTTGCCTTCTGAAAGCCAGTGGGCCGAATTAAGATTCGGTCAGCTAAAATCATTATCAGTCTCAAATACAGCGATGGCAGTGACAATTGATGCTGGTGAATGGAACGATATTCATCCTCTTGGTAAGAAAGTTGTCGGGGAAAGACTTGCACTGGCTGCCAGAAAGCTGGCTTACGGAAATGACAAGATTGTTTACTCTGGCCCTGTTTACAAATCCGCAGTCAAGGACAGCGATAAAATAATAATTGAATTTGACTACATTGGCAGTGGTCTGGCAGTAAAAGGAGGTGGTGATTTAAATCAATTTGCAATCGCGGGAGCCGACAGAAAGTTTGTCTGGGCTGAAGCCAGAATTGAAAACAACCATGTTATTGTGCGGAGTGACGAAATTAAAAGCCCTGTTTTTGTGAGATATGCCTGGGCTGATAATCCTGAAGGTGCTAATCTTTATAATAAAGAAGGGCTTCCAGCCTCTCCTTTTGAAGCAACAATCACGAAATAGCTCTTTTCACGCAGGACTTACCCTCATATATCTATTGCCATTTCAGGAGCCTGATTCATGAAATCGCTTTTCTCCTTAATTTGAATTTCCGTAAATAGTTTTAACGATTAATCAATTTTGCACTACCTCCCGAATATCTATCACCTTGAACAATAATTTTCGATGAAGCGTTGTTAATTTCCTGAAGCTCGTCAGGTGTGAGTTTTACAGCTGTGGCTCCAAGATTCTCGTATAAACGATGCAACTTGGTAGTGCCGGGAATTGGAACAATCCATGGTTTTTGTGCCAGTAACCATGCGAGTGCAAGTTGAGCAGGAGTAACATTTTTGCGTTTTGCAACTTGCGCCAGCAAATCTACAAATGCCATATTTGCTTTAAGGTTCTCAGGCGATAAACGGGGAACAGTGCTGCGGAAGTCTTTACTGTCGAAAGTTGTGTTTTGGTCCATTTTTCCTGTCAGGAAACCCTTGCCAAGCGGACTAAACGGGACAAAACCAATTCCAAGCTCTTCGAGAGCGGGCAGTATTTCTGCTTCCGGTTCACGCCACCATAGAGAATATTCGCTTTGAAGTGCTATAACAGGCTGAACAGCATGAGCACGGCGGATTACCTGCACACCTGCTTCGGAAAGACCAAAGTGTTTCACTTTTCCTTCATTAATTAGGTCTTTCACTGCACCTGCAACTTCTTCAATAGGTACGTTTGGGTCAACCCGATGCTGGTAGAATAAATCAATAACTTCTACCTTGAGTCGTTTGAGGGAAGCCTCAGCAACTTGTTTGATATGCTCCGGGCGACTGTCAAGTGCAGAAACTCCAGTTGTGTCGAAGCCAAATTTTGTGGCTATCACCACTTTATGGCGAAAAGGAGCCAGTGCTTCTCCTACCAGCTCTTCATTAATAAACGGTCCATAAACTTCAGCAGTATCATAAAAAGTAACTCCGCTCTCTACTGCTTTATGAATAAGTGTAATCATCTCATTCTTATCAGCAATAATTCCGTAGCCAAAGCTCATTCCCATGCAGCCTAATCCGATGGCAGAAACTTCCAGTCCGCTTTTTCCAAGCTGACGTTTTTCAGTTTTGGTATTCATAGCCTTTTATTTATAATTATGGATACAAAGATCGGTCGGATATATGAGTTGAAAAAATTATAAACAAAAAATAATAACAGTACGATATTTATTAAAGAAGACATTATTCCTCCTGTTTATTTGTATTTCGTAAGTTTTTGTTTGTTTTTTGTTGCTTTATTAGAAGCTTTTTCTTTTTATTTACCAAAGCATTTCTGAAAGATAGATATTGAATAAGATTATTCTTAAAAACTGATTTCTATGAGAGCAACAACTCTATCGGTCATTCTCCTGGTATTGTCTTCAACTTTTATTGAAGCGCAAAGCATTAGTGAATGGAGGCCGGAAAATCGCACGGGAGTATCAGCTGAAAAAAACCTGCTCAAATCATGGCCCGCAGGCGGTCCAGCCCTGATCTGGTCAACGCTTGAACTCGCTAAAGGTTACTCTTCGCCTTCGTTCGGAACAAATACGATATATATAACAGGAACAGTAGATGCCAACGATATACTTTATGCGCTGAGCATGGATGGCAAGATTATCTGGAAAATGGTAATGGGACGTGCCTGGTCCGGCTCTAGCCCGGAAAGCAGGGCTACTCCTACGGTTGAAGGCAATAGAGTTTATACTTGTAGTGGGTTTGGTGATCTTGCATGCTTTGACGCAACAATTGGGAAAATGATCTGGTCATATAAAGCCAGCGAGCTTAACAAGGGAACCTACGGGAGCTGGGGTATCGCTGAATCTCTTCTCATAGATGGTAATAAGATATATTTTTCCCCTGGCGGGCCTGAAACGATGACCCTGGCACTTAATAAGACAACCGGAACTATCCTGTGGAAATCCGTGAGTCTCAATGATAAGCCAGGCTACGTATCACCAATTCTAATCAATTATGCAGGCAGAAAAATGATTGTAAATGTCTCACTGGGCCATGTTTTTGGAGTTGATGCCTCAAATGGAGAAATTCTCTGGAAAGTGAGTCATGCACAGTCAAGCGATCATGATGATCTTATTAAGTGTACAACACCATTATACAAAGAAGGTATGGTTTATGTGACCGGTGGCTACAACACTGGTGGCATGATGGTCATGATTGCCGGTGATGGCAAGAGCGCAAAAGTCGAATGGACAGATGCCACCCTGGATAATCACCATGGCGGAGTAGTACTTGTTAACGGCTACATATATGGTTCAAACTGGCTCAACAATGGAGATGGAAACTGGTGCTGCATCGACTGGAAGACTGGTAAGAAAATATGGGAAGAACATTGGAATGGTAAGGGATCCATCATATCCGCAGAAGGTATGCTTTACATATATGAAGAAAGGAAAGGAAATGTTGGACTTTTAAAGGCTAACCCGGGTAAATTCGATCTCGTCAGCAGTTTTGTAGTAACCCAAGGCAACGCGGGACCATTCTGGGCTCACCCTGTAATTCACAATGGGATTCTTTATCTAAGGCATACAAATGCTTTGATGGCTTACGATATAAAAGCAAAATAAATTGCATTATTATGCTTTGCAAAGAGCGCGCCGCCTGGCCTGACATCTGCCTTTAGGCAAATTCTTCGCTTTCCGGTTCGCAGACTCTATAAATTACTTTTTGAAATTAATAATTTCCTCTGCTGTTTTTCTTGGGGTTGCTCCGGAAACACCATCCACACTTTTATCAATATTTCCGATTCGCAAGACAACCACAGCCTTGTACCCTGATGGGATTTGAAACAGCTCCTTCTTTGAATTAATGTTTCCCGCCGGGCTACCATATATGCGAGCTCCCAGACCCAGGCTATGTGCAGCTATAAACATACTCTCTGTGGCCAGACCGCAGTCGAAATCGGGGGTGGTCCCGCCCTGAGATTCCGTCCCTGAAACAACAATCAACACATTCCCGGGAACCACATTATTGATTATTTCCTTCATAGAGGTTTCGTCTTTGATTACCGTGAATCTCCATGGCTGAACGTTCCTGGCACTGGGAGCCTTAATGCCGCAGTTCAAAATTAAATCGAGCTGCTGATCAGTCACAGGCACTGAAGTATACGACTTCTCAGAGTAAGCAGAAAGCAGTATGTCAGTAACGCAACTGCCAGAGATCTGACCATGCAAATCTGATACTGCTAACAAAGCAATGGCAAGCAATGATAATTTGATATTCATGTCAAACTGGTTTAATAGGTTTATATAGGATACGGTCTAAAATTAAACAAATTATTTCATTTTCTATCTGTTCTGGTTGCAGCTTTCAAAGGTCAGGGGTATCAAAAAAGAACGAGAATGAGCGCGGGAGCGAACACGACTGTAGGCCATCGCCGAAGCTTCGGCCTACGAAGCACGACTATTTTAGTTTGTCCGGGTCAAAAACAATACTGGCCTGACCCTTTGTTACAATCATGGGATTTTGGGTACCGATCGACAATTTCGTTGGATAAGGCTTAGCCTCCGTAGCAATGCCATTCTCAAGTTCTTCAGCCAGCTCCCGCATTGCAACAATATAATCTTTCTTAAAATAAGTTTTTATATATGGATAGTGTCCACAATAAATCTTTTGAATCCCTTCATCCATAAGCTTTTCCATCTTTTTCAATGAGCTGATATAAATCTTTACTGGCATAACGGGGGGAACCTGCAGCCATACCTGCCCTGAGCCAAAAGCATCACCGGAGTAACATACCCCCGCTTTTTTGTCAAGCAACACTATTGAGCCGGGTGTGTGGCCGGGCATATGGCTCACTTCAATAATCCTGCCGCCAAGGTCGAATATCTGGCCCTCCTGAACAAAATGAAGGTTTCCCTTATAAGATTTGTTCAGTAAGACAGTGTCTCCCGGGTGAAGGTAAATATCCTTGAAGTACCTGATATTCCCGGCATGGTCACCGTGTGCATGTGTCAGGACTACGTATAATGGTTTTTTTGTAATCTGGCCAATAACCTCATCCAGCTTATCGCATTTTGTACCAGTATCGATAAGCATTGCCTTTTCATTTCCCTCGATAATGTACATAGTCGTCTTGTCGCTGGTCTCAACAACCCAGACCCTATCCTCTGAAGGCAATGTGGAAATCGTCAGGTCGTTATTCTGAAAAACAGGCTGTGCAATAGCATTCCCGATGGAGAAGAAAGCTATAATTCCAAAAAACAATAATCTCTTTTTCATGGTTCAGTTTAATAAATGAAGTACAAATTCAACGGATTGCAGTAATCGCGACCTGTCCTTCTGAAAGGCCATCTGCCGTTTCTACTGCTTGACCAGTTCTACCCTCCGGTTTTTAGCCCTTCCTTCTTCTGAATCGTTAGATGCGACTGGTGCAAGGGAAGCGATACCGTAGGATTTCAGACGCTCTGCAGGAATACCATACCTGGTAATCAGGGTATTAACAACAGCAACTGCACGATCCTTAGATAGCTTCATGTTGGCATCAATAGTGCCCACATTGTCAGTATGACCTACAACATACAGCTTCAGGGAAGTGATGTTTTTTAGAAGCTTGGATATCTGTGCAATGGCCGTATCGGATTCTGGTTTTATCTCCGACTTACCGGTGTCGAAGTAAATGCCGTAAACTGAAACATGGCCGGTACTATTGATGTCATTGCCCATAGCCTCGGCATTTGCAACAATTTCCTGCTTCATAATCTCCCTTTCCACTATATTCAGCCGGTACATGTTATTATAGGATCTGACCTCAATCCATGTCTCTTTACCATCCTTTTGAACTATGATAGTGGAGGCTTTGTTAAAGTTATCATCAAAGACAACCTTTCCGCCTATCTTTTTGAGAGCGTCCTGGACGTTCCTACGTATCTTTAATTCTCCCGGTTCTGTAATACCGGTGTTCACTTTGTATTCTATGTAATATTTATGACCCTCAATGACTACAGGCTTCATGTCTGCACCCAGAAACTTATAACTGTTGAATTCGGCTTCCGTATAGCCTGAAATATGGAAATCAGGCATTCTCGAAAGCATGGGATGGTCCTTACTGCCTTTTACATCCTGATTTTGCGGAACTGAAAGACCTTTGGCTGTCAGTAAGAAGAACAGACTGAAGATAGCTATGGTTACTTTTTTCATATTGTTTTTGTTATTTAAGTGATTCCATTATTGATGTCGTTGTTTATTCCGATATAACGATACTGCAATATCAAATCTACAAAAAATCACACAGAGTTTAATCATTGGGGAACAGAAAATTTCAGTAATACTCTTAACTGGCATTATAATTGGATTATGGGGTCCATTGCCATTCAAAGTATTTCCTGCCTTTTTGCCTAAAACATTGCCTGGGATGATAAAACCTCACAATCAGTTATGCTTTTTATATTTAAGATGTTGCAATAATTCATAACTTTCATTCCTGTTTCCAATGGGATCAGGATATGCAAAGACGTGAGTTTATAAAATTATCAGGTGCCGGCGCAGCTGCAGGACTTATGGGATCGTCCCTGATTGATCCTTCGCTCTTTTACAGGCCTTCAGAACTTGGTTACCACAAAATTACAGATATAAGGTTCACTACCGTAAAACTCAGGTATCCGCGTCTCGTCGGGAAAAACGCCAGGCTTGATGTCCATGGATGGGGTCCTGAAGCAGGTATTCATGTATTATATACCGATAAAGGTGCGTCAGGATGGGGACTTAACAGGGGCACTCAGGAATCGGCAAATTCACTTTTTAACATTATCAAGGGTAAAAGTGTCGGCGAACTAATAAATCCGGAAACAGGTATCATCTCCCTTCTTCACGAAGCATTCGATTTTTCACTCTACGATCTTGCCGGCAAGATACTCGATAAGCCAGTATACCGGCTGCTCGGTAAAAGGAAACCTGATATTCAGCTCTGCTACAGCGGCATGCTCTATTTTGATGACCTGGAACCTGCAGATAATCCTGCCGGGATTGAAAAAATACTTGAAGAGTGCCATTTTGATTATAATTACGGCTATCGCCAGTTCAAACTGAAAATCGGCCGGGGCTATAAATGGATGGAAAAAGAAAAGGGATTGCAGAGAGATATAGAGGTTACAAAACTTGTCAGCAAAAATTTTCCGGATTGTGATATCCTGGTTGATGGGAATAATGGTTTTACAATTGACGAGTTTCTCAGGTATCTTGAAGGAATCAAGGGAACAAGACTTTTCTGGATCGAAGAGCCATTCCACGAGACCGTTTCAGATTATGCCATGCTTAATTCCTGGCTCAGGGTTCACAGCCAGCAGACCCTGCTTGCTGACGGGGAAGCTAACCCTGATGATGAAGTACTGCAAAACCTGGGATCGCAGAGAATCATCCGGGTATTCATACAGGATATTGCCGGACTTGGATTTACAAAATGGATCCGGAAAATAAAGTATATTAAACTTATGGGAATAATGGCTTCCCCTCATGCATGGGACTCAGCCATAAAGACTAATTACATAGCTCATCTGTCAGGCGCCTTCGGTACGACAGCCACAATAGAAGGCGTAACCTGCACTTCGGATGATGTCGATCTCACCGGGTACGCTCTGAAAAACGGGAAGCTCATCCCCTCTTCAAAACCGGGATTCGGCATGGAGCTTATCAAGAAACTTTGAAAACTTTTACCCTTGCTCATAAAAAACCCCGTAATCTGAGGGATCACAGGGCTTTAATAGAGTTATATGCAGTTTCTTACTTCTTCTCTGGCGTGACGGGTTTTGCAGGAGCAACAGCAGGTTTTACCGGAGCAGCAGCAGGTTTTTCCGGAGTAGTAACAGGTTTTTCCGGAGTAGTAACAGGTTTTGCTAAAGGTTTTGTTACCTTACCTTTTGCTTTGGGTTTTACGACTGGTTTTGCAGCAGGTTTAACTGCCATTGCAGCAGGTTTTGTTTGTGTGGCCTGTGCTTTTACAGGAGCTGCTGCCGGTGCTGGTGTCTGAACCTGTGTTGTCTGGGCTTTCGCCGGAACCGGAGCTTTAGTCTGTGTCTGAGCTGTAACAGCTGCACTTACTAAAAGTGCCACTGCAGCAAATAAAATTTTCCTTTTCATTTTAGTATTTTTTTTTGAAAAATTAGTTAACGATTCAAAAATATTTCACGAAGATGAAGTTTTTATGAAGTTTCAGGAAACTGGAAAGAGAAAGTTGATCCCAGATTGATTTTTGACTCTACACTGATATTAATATTATGAAAATCGGCTATTGATTTTGTAATGGCAAGTCCAATTCCTACATGGTCTTCATCCATATTCGACTTTGAATTGAAACGGGAGAACAAATTCCTGAGCTGCTCCTCCCCGATTCCGATACCCGTATCTGTAACAGTAACATTAAACCTTTTCTGATTTATACTGCTTGTAACTGTAACTTCCCCGTCTGCCCGAGTGTTCCGCACTGCATTATTTACAACGTTATAAAACATGGAGAATATCAGGGACCTATTTGCCTGTGTCAGATGCAGATCGCCCAATGAGTTATAAATTAATGATATCCCTGCTTCGGCTGCAATCGGTGATAATTCATTTATTATCTCCATAAGGAGATCTCCGACAGCAAACGATTCATTTTTCAGATACTGCCTGTTTTCGATCCTGGCGATCAAAAGATGAGAATTAACAAGGGTCTTCAGACGATGCAGAGTTCTCAGCGACTCTTCAATCTTTGCTGATGTTTCATTATCAAGATTATCCTGAAGCAGAATGTTTTCCAGTTTGCTCCTGAGAACCGAGACTGGTGTTAACAGGTCGTGTGAGATATTGACTGTGACATCCCTTTCCTTTCTGAAAAGATCATCGATCCTGTTCATAAGGTCAATCAGTGTCTGATCGAGTTGGTTGAAGTCGAAAGTAGTTGTTTTAACAGGAACTTTGTCAAAAACATCAGGGGAAGAAGTACCCTTTAATTTTCTTATTATCAGATCAAGCGGATGAAGAATCCTGTACGTATAATAAAGATCAGCGAAAAGCGTGATAAATATTATTAAAGTGAGGAGTCCCCATGTAAGCCTTATGATATTCTTCCTGGTATGCATTATGCTTTCAAGGCTTTTACCAATCTCAAGAACATAAGTCTGCCCTTCAATTTTAAAGGAATAGCTGAGTACCCTGAAACTGATTGTTTCTCCTTCAATAAGCCGTTGTGTCACTTCAATGAAATTAAGATCTTTTTCTAGATCAATCCTCTCGAGGCTTATAAACTCATCCTTAAGAATATTATAACTGCCAAATGTCCCCTCAGATTCAGAATCAATGAATGGTTCAATTCCTATATCATTTATCATCATGATAACCTGTTCCCTCTTCCTGATAAGCTCCCTGTCTGTTTGAGAGATATTGATCCTTTCTATGATATAGGGCATGACTGCAATGAAAACAGCTGCAAAAGCCAGCTTTGAAAGCAGGTTGAAGAGGGTGAGTTTTGTTCTTAATTTGATCATGCCACGAAATAATTAATCACAGGTGAATGCTTACCCTGTAACCTATACCCCTGACAGTTTCTAGCCAGGGCGTCGGGGAATGAAGATTCAGTTTCTTCCTGACGTTTTTAATATGAACATCAATAAAATTGCTGTCGTACTGATCATCAAGTATGTTGCCCCAGATATGTTCATAAAGCTGCTGCCGGGTAAGGACTTTGTTCCGGTTCAGAATCAGATATTGAAGAAGATCATATTCTTTCCGGGTCAATTCAACTTCAGTGCCGGAGAAGGTCACCCTGCGTGATAAATTTTCAATTGTAAATTCACCGATTTGAATAATCGGAGTACTTATCGCAAATTTCCTCCTGGCTACAGCATTCAACCTTGATTGCAATTCTATAAGTGCAAACGGTTTGGCCAGATAATCATCAGCTCCCAGATTAAGCCCCTTGACCTTATCTTCAACGTTGCCCCTGGCAGTAATAATTATGAATGCTGCCTCCGACCCAAGATCCCTGGCTTCACTTATCAGGTCCAGTCCGTTATAATCAGGAAGCCCGAGATCAAGGAGAACAAAGTCGTAAAGATTCACTGCAATCTTCTCCGATGCTTCCGATCCTGTAAATGCCATCTCGCAGAGGAAACCCTGATTTTTAAGAAATACATCTATCTCTTTTGCAAGGCTTTTTTCATCTTCAACGATCAGGACATTCATTATCTGGACTTAAAAATCATGTATCTTAAATAGTTCACCTTTCATTTAATGGCAGGCTTTCTTGCACCACCGGGCTTCCAGGAGACAATTTTACTCACCAATAATGAAGAACAGATGAACATCCATTAATTGACCCAGATGCTAACTTCGTTAGTATTCAGACCTTTGACCTGTAACACGTAATTCTTATCCTTTAGTTTCTGATTAGGGCAGGTTACACTCTTCGTAACTGATTCCCCGGGGGCAAGAGTAAAATAGGATCCTGTCCAGTAACTTGGTAATATCTCTGCGTCTTTCATCAGAAGTCGCGGCCTGATGAAGAATGCGATCCTGGCCGAATTATTAGTGATTTTTACAGTCCACCGGCTCTCGCTCTTGAATTTCTCGGATTTCAGTATCGTTGCAGTTACCGCTGATTCCGGCAAGCTGTTAATAGCTTTATAATCTCCGTCAGACGACAGCCAGTAAACATTATGGGAAACGATCAGGCCTGAAGAGTTCTTCAAATTAAGTACTACAAAAGAGAGCCCTTTTGAACTCTCCAGAAATGAAGTCAGATCAATTGTCTCTTTAACTTCGGTTGGTCCAAGGCTGAAAAAGGCCTCCTCCTTAAAGAGTGATTTTGATTCTGAATTGAATACTTCTACCTGTGCTGTCAGGTTTGGAGAAGATTTATATTGCCTGTTAATTATTGTAACCTTATTGTTGCTCAGATTAAGCTGTATATGAAGAGGCTCGCATGCATTCTGCATGAAATAATAACCAGCATTGGTTTGGAGGAACCAGTCATAAACCTGCCAGACAACGCTTGGGAATGCAGCATTCAGTTTCCAGAGCATAACTCCGCCGATATCATTAAGCTTATGCCCGGCAGCCTCAAAGATACCCTGATATCCGATAGCATTCATCAGCTGCATTTTGTTGCAGAAATCTTCCATTGAAACGGGTTCACCGTATCTTTTAATTGTTTCCCTGTAATAGAGTTCCCAATGGCCGTTGCCGGAGCAGGCATCATGATAGCCCCATGAATTATTCAACGGGAAGGGCAATTTTTTATCCCAGACAAGATCAGGAATAATCTTTGGCAGAATATCCCATGTGACCATCGAGGGAATACCTGTTTCATCCTTAAACACCCAGTCTCTTCCTGCAATAGCCCTGGCATAATAGCTTTTAGGATCCTGCCATGTATAAGGACCGCCGCTGTAGACTCCTCCCGGAAGATTATCAGGCCATGATGCTGCCCACCCTTCAGGAAGTCTGGCAAATCCTGATGAACATGGAATAAACGGGCGGGTACCGTCAAGCTCAATGACACTGTTCCTCATGAAGTCGTAGAGTTCTTTCCTGGCATGTCCCTCATTGCCTCCTGTCCAGACAAGAAGACTTGGATGATTCCGTATCCTGTAAATAGTGCTGGTCACATTGCGTTTGAAAACACCGCCTTCAAGCGGCCAGTCCGGAGATCCTTTAAATTCGCCCTGCGTGTCACCCGTGATCCAGAAATCAGACCAGACCAGTAAACCGTAACGGTCAGCTGCTTCAAAGAACTCATCGCATGGAGTAACTCCTCCTCCCCATATCCTTACGAGATTTACATTTGCATTTCGGCAAAGATGCATTTCATAATCGTAGCGTGTTGAATCGCGGTTGAGCATCATATCCGGTACCCAGGCCCCGCCGACTAGATGAACCCTGTAACCATTCACATAAAAATCGCGGCGCCATGAGCCGTTTACATTAACAGCTTCTGATGAGACCGTTCGTAAACCGTAAACAAAAGCCGTGTCGTCTGAAAGACCTGAAACCGCTAAATACTGAAGCCTGACCTTGTAAAGATTCGGTTTGCCATGGCCATTGGGCCACCAGAGGACTGGTTTAATTATATTAAGCTCTTTGGTATTTGAAGCGTTCAGGTCAATGACTGCCGGTTTATTGCTGCTTACATTTACCGCTTTTTTAAAGGTGATTGCTTTGCCTTTGAAGTTCTCAGGAGTCAGGGTTACAAGAAGGGTACCGTTTTCGTCTGAATGAGAATGATTAAGTAAAGTGACATTTAATGACAATTTGGCCGTTGAAGTATCCGGAAACGCTGGAAGTTGGGTAACCAGTTTCGGGCTGCTGATTATAACTCCACCTGATGTCCGAAGGTACACAGGTAGCCAGATACCCATGTTGCGGTCCCGAACAGGCGGGATCCAATCCCAGCCAACTGAACAAAGCATTGTAACATTTTTACCTATGTCACCTGTTGTACCTCCATTTGCATAGAAATCACCTAAAGCTTCAAGCTGCTCAGTGGATGGCAGTCCCGGGTAATCAAGCGGGTAGATCTTCACTGCCAGTGCATTTGTCTCTCCAGCTTTTATAACTTTTGAAACATCCAGGCTGTATTCTGCGAACATCCCAGCCATTATGGTTGAATCAGCCAGCAGTTTACCATTGACCCAGACAGCTGCCCTGTAATTAATCCCTTTAAAAATCAGCTGGAAATGTCTGCCATTATCTGCTGCAGGCACCTCGAACTGAGTACGGTACCAGTAAGGTTTCTTCCATGGGTTTGCATCATTGGGAAGATGGCTGTATTGTTCGAGTTTATATTGTTTATTGAATTCATCAGATGCGTCGGGTATAAGCATATTATTCATTCCCAGGTAAGGATCCGGATAAACTTTATTTGCGACCAGGCCAGTCAGAACAGTTGAAGGAACCTTTACCGGGAACCAGTAAACATCTTTCTTGTAGTTAACCGAAGAAATCACCTCACCCTGAGCTTTAACAAGCGATGAAGATTGCAGGTCAAAATCTGATAGCTTTACCTGTTTTACTTTTCCTGACTGTGAATAAGCCGCAGGCAAAAGAATGGTTAAAATGGCTGTAAAAGAAATTATTCTTTTCATGTTCGTGTTGTTATGGATATATAAAAGCAATTTAATCTAAAAAATTAAAAAGAGGCCGATCTATTATAGATTGAGTCGTTAGCTTTTTTTTCTTCCCCACCATACCGGATGTGTAAGGATCTGAATCCTGTCACCTGGTTTGCTTGATCTTAATTTATCAAGGACTCCGTCAAAACCATTGGTATCGTTCCACTTACCACCTGATTCAGAATAATAATGATAGAAGCTGATATGGTAGGCCTCATACTCGAGCCCGCAATCCTTAAGACTGATTTTTCCTACAGAGTATTTTTGCCCGTTATATGTGACGGAATCCCTCGCCGCAAAATCAGAGAACATCTCATAGTTTGAAACCAGAAGATCCCTTGGAATCTGCGAACCATGAGCGGCTGTCCCGTATACCGGAATACCCAGCGACGCATAATGACTTATTTCATCCAGGGTAAAAATAAGTGGATCGCATTTATAAATTATCATAAGAGTCAGGAGGTCATTGTGAATTCCGATCTCTGCACCCTTACTAAAAAGTTCCTTGTACACATAGTCCATTTCCGGGCGCCGTATGGCAACTTTATTGTTTATAGTGCCATAGTATTCAGCGGTTGCAAGTACAAAATATGTTGTCCTGAAGAAGAAACGCTTTTCTATATCGGCCATTTCGAGTGCCTTAAACGGATGAAAATCTATATCATGTCTTAAACCAACGACAACAACAGTTGAGTCATATGTTTTTCTCATTTCGTTAAGAGGAAGAACCAGGAATTTCTTGTCCGAGAGTTCGGACATTAATTGAGAATACTGGTCCCAGGTAAAAACAGCCCTCCAGTCATTTTCCTCCCGGATCTGTTTTTCCAGTGCCGCATAAGGTGGCGGTTCTTCAACCGGATCATTAATAACTGGCTCCTCAACACATGAGAAGGGCAATAGCGTCAGACTAAAAAAAAGTACTGCTATTCCTGAACAAAAAGGAAACCAATTAAACAGGGATTTTTTTTCCATATAAATTCAGCTGGTTTAAGCTTTCTGCTATTTAAGCAATTTTTTTATATTATAGAGCTTATTAAGTGCCTCAACCGGAGTAAAATTATCGATATCAATCTCGAGTATCTCATCACGGATCTGCTTCAGAACGGGATCGTCAAGCTGGAAAATGCTTAACTGCAGTCCCTCCCGGTGGGCTGCAATATCGGCAACAGGTTTTGCCAGTTCCTGCCTGTCGTGGCTTTGCTCAAGCTCCTTCAGTATCTCGTCTGCCCTGGTTACAACGCTGCCCGGCATTCCTGCCATTTTAGCCACATGTATTCCAAAACTATGCTCACTACCTCCTCTCTTAAGCTTACGTAGAAAAATGACCCTATTATTCATTTCTTTAATGGAGACGTTATAATTCTTCACTCTTGAAAATGAATTCTCCATTTCATTAAGCTCATGGTAGTGGGTTGCGAAGAGTGTTTTTGCCCTTTTACGATTTTCATGCAAATATTCCACTATAGCCCAGGCAATAGATATCCCATCATACGTGCTTGTTCCCCTTCCTATTTCATCAAGGAGAACGAGGCTCCTGTCAGACAGGTTATTCAGGATGCTGGCTGTTTCGTTCATCTCCACCATAAAGGTAGATTCGCCAAGGCTTATGTTGTCAGAGGCACCGACCCTGGTGAAGATCTTATCCACCATCCCGATCCTTGCGGCCTTAGCAGGAACAAAACATCCTGTCTGGGCCATCAGTACAATGAGTGCTGTCTGCCTCAGAAGGGCTGATTTGCCTGACATGTTAGGCCCGGTAAGAATGATTATCTGCTGATCTTCAGTGTCAAGCAGCAGGTCATTGGGTACATAGGATTCACCGGGGGGCAGCTGTTTTTCAATTACAGGATGCCTGCCGTCAGAAATATCAAGCACCCTGGAATCATCAAACATCGGCCTGACATAATTATTCTCAATTGAAAGGAGAGCAAATGACTGGAGACAATCAAGCTTCCCAACAAGGGTCGAATTCAGCTGTACAGGAGGTATATATTCAAGTGTCGCCAGCACCAGGTCGTTGAAAAGCTTTGTTTCGAGGTCTATTATCTTCTCCTCAGCACCCAGAATTTTTCCTTCATACTCCTTCAGCTCTTCAGTAATATATCGCTCAGCATTCACCAGGGTCTGTTTCCTTATCCATTCAGGAGGAACCTTATCCTTATGAGTGTTCCTTACTTCAATGTAGTATCCGAAAACATTATTATAGCTCACCTTGAGCGATGTAATACCGGTTCGGGCGCTCTCCCTGTTCTGAAGACCGGCAAGATAATCTTTGCTGGTGTAAAGTATTGACCGCAGGTCATCAAGCTCCGGGGATACGCCTGTGGCAATTATATTTCCCCTGTTAATCAGAAGCGGAGGGTCGTTGTTAAGGTCATGTTCTATCCGGTCTGCCAGGATCTTGCAAGGATTTAGCTGCTCTCCGATCTTTACCAGCGGGTCACAGCCGCTTGTGCTGCATAATGTTTTAAGAGGATCGATCGCTCTGAGTGCTTTTTTAAGCTGAACCACTTCCCTGGGATTGATCCTGTTTACAGCCACTTTTGAAATGAGCCGCTCAAGATCACCTATCTGCCTGAGCAAACCCGCCATTTCATCACTGAAAGCGCTGTTTTCAATGAAATGCTGGACAACGTCCAGTCTCTCATTCACTGGCTGAATGTCTTTAAGAGGAAGGGAGATCCATCTCTTAAGAAGCCTCCCCCCCATTGGAGAAATGGTCCGGTCCATAACATCAATAAGAGTCTTTGCACCCTCATAAGGAGAATGGAACAGTTCAAGGTTTTTAATAGTGAATTTATCGAGCCAGACATACCTATCTTCTTCAATGCGCGAAAGTCCTGTTATATGGCCAAGATGCTCATGCTGAGTAATATCGAGGTAATAGAGAGCGGCTCCTGCAGCAATAACTCCATATGTGAGACTATGTACTCCAAAGCCTTTCAGCGAGCTGGTGCCGAACTGTTTCAGGAGGCGATCATTGGCAGCGTCAGCAGTAAATATCCAGTCATCAAGTTTGAAAGTATAAAATTTGGTCCCGAAGCATTCCAGGAAAATCTCCTTTTTATTCTTTTCATAAAGGACCTCCTTAGGCTGAAAATTATTCAGCATCTGATCTATATATTCTATAGTACCTTCCGATACAAGGAACTCGCCGGTGGATATATCCAGAAATGCCACACCGGCAATTTTCTTATCAATGTGTACGGCTGCAAGAAAATTGTTTTCCTTATGATTCAGGACATTTTCATTTAGAGAAACACCAGGAGTTACGAGCTCTGTTATTCCTCGCTTTACAATCTTCTTTGCCAGTTTCGGGTCTTCCAGCTGTTCGCAAATCGCTACTCTCTGACCTGCCCTTACGAGTCTCGGGAGATAAGTATCAAGGGCATGGTAAGGAAACCCTGCGAGCTCGACAAAGGATGCCGACCCGTTTGCCCTCCTTGTAAGCGTAATTCCAAGTATCCCCGATGCCCTGATTGCATCTTCGCCAAAAGTCTCATAGAAATCACCCACTCTGAAAAGCAGAATGGCGTCAGGATGCTTGGCCTTGACGCTGTAATACTGCTTCATCAGCGGTGTCTCAACATACTTCTGGTTTTCAGTCATAAGGTGGGGATAGCGGAGACTTGTTATTAAAGTTTGTCGTTCATTAACAAAGATAATCATATTTTGAGTCGCCCGGATTTGTTACCTTGCTATACTTAATATTGAATTGATTATGAAAAAAGTCCTGATACTTGGCGCAGGTATGATCGCCAAACCGATGATTGAGTATTTGCTTGAAAAAGGATTCAACCTGATGATCGCTTCGCCTATGAAAGAGAGAGCTGATGAAATGATTAATGGCAATCGTCTGGGAAATTCGCTGGACTGGTCAATGGATGACACTGAAACACTGAAAAAGCTTATAAATGAATATGATATCACCGTTTCTCTTCTTCCTTATAAATTCCATACAGATGTAGCTAGGATCTGCCTGAAATATAGAAAGCCGCTGGTCACAGCCTCTTATGTTCAGCCTGAAATGATGGCTCTTGATGCTGAAGCAAAAAAAGCCGGAGTGATAATTCTTAATGAGATCGGTCTCGATCCGGGTATTGATCATATGTCGGCTATGAAGATCATCGACCATATTCACGGCAAAAGCGGGGAAGTAGAAGAGTTTTACTCACTCTGCGGGGCACTGCCAGCTCCCGAGGTAGCAGGGAATCCGCTTGGATATAAATTTACCTGGAGTCCCAAGGGGGTTGTACTCGCCTGCATGAACAGCGCTCTTTACCTTAAAAAAGGAAGGAGAATCTATATTGAACCGTCCGATCTCTTTAAAGACAGATTCACATTTAATTTCCCGTCTATCGGCGATCTTGAAGTTTACCCAAACAGGGACTCTATCAGTTATTCGGATATCTATAATATTCCTGAAGTATCTACAATGTACCGTGGAACTTTCAGGTACAAGGGGTGGTGCGAGACCATGGATGCCATGAAAGGATTAAACATGCTCGATGATGCTCCGAATGATTACAGCGGAATGAGTTATGCTGAATTTCTTGCAGAGAGGACAGGCTCAGGTATTACCAACTTAAAAAGGAATATTGCAGTGAAGCTTGGAATCTCAGAAAAATCAACAGCAATGGAATCACTTGAATGGCTTGGTTTTTTCAGCAGTGAAAAGCTCAGTTACAACGTTACAACACCTTATGAAATTACTTCCGACAGGATGATAAGTAAAATGATGATATCTGACAATGAGCGTGATATCGTTCTTATGCAGCATATCTTCCTTGCATCATATCCGGATGGAGTAAAAGAGGTTATCAGGTCATCTATGATCGATTTCGGATCGCCAGCTTCCAATACGGCCATTGCCAGAACAGTTGCCCTGCCCGCTGCAATTGCAGTAAAATTAATACTTGAGAAGAAAATTGATCTGAAAGGGGTTTACAGACCTGTTATCCAACAGATATATAATCCAGTCCTGGATGAATTAAAAACTCTCGGAATAGAGATGAAGGAGGAATACGGTTTGCCGGAGAGCGAAATGATATTTTAACCACGGTGTAACACGGAGTTGCAACGGAGTTTCACTGTTTCATATTCCCGGAAAACTGGAATTTTTAACCATTTATAATTGAATAAATTCTTGATTATTGAATTCTTTCCGTGTATTACCCCGTGAAACTCTGTGTAACTCAGTGGTTAATATTTTTTATCTGATAGACTGGATCACCAATTCAAATAGAAATCCTTTGTAAGATTTATATACTCTTCAGTAAATTCATGCCTTGCACTATGCTCTATTGTGAGAAAGCTTTCTTTTGCTTTCTGTCGATGCCTTGAGAAAGAAAGGATTAATCGCCTTACCTCACTTGCTGGAAGGGGCTTGATTTTAAGTATATTGTTGCAATAGAATCCGTATCCCTGGGCCACTGCTATAAAAACATTGCCTTCAGGATATGGAAGTATGATCTGAAATTTCCCATCTTCTGATAAAAGCCGTCGGGTTCCTGAAAGTAAATCATCATTCCCCAGCAGAAAATTATGTCTGGCTGCGGCTTTTCCGGGATCCGGATTCTTCAATGAATCAGTAAAATATGGCGGATTCGTTATGATAAGGTCAAATTTATCAGCTCCGGGGAAGAAATCCTGAAGTGAAATGTTTTCTGCTTTGATACGATCTCTCCAATTACTTCCTTCAATATTAGTACAAGCCTGGCTGAATGATTCCTGGTCCGGTTCTATTGCAGTTATGATTGCCTCGCATCTCTGGGCAAGCATAAGGGCAATTAGTCCTGTACCGGTGCCGATATCCAGGATCTTCCCTGCCGATGAAACATCGGCATAAGCACCAAGCAGGACCCCGTCTGTCCCTACTTTAAAGGTACATTTGTCCTGGAAAATTGTGAATTGCTTGAAGCTGAAGTAATTATTCGCCATAAATCAGTTCAGAATTTTTCATTCACTCCAAGGCCAAAGAGCGCAAAATCGTATTTTACCGGGTCATCAGGGTCAAACTCGCGTAGAACTGCTGTCAGTTCCTCCACGGCTTTCCAGTCATTCATTTTTCTTTTCAGGAGTCCAAGTTTTCTTGCCGTATTTCCAGAATGAAGGTCAAGGGGAATGTAGAGGATTGAAGGATCTATTCTTTTCCAGATGCCGAAATCGACTCCGTGGTTGTCCTTCCTTACCATCCATCTGAGGAGCATGTTCAGCCTTTTGGCTGCTGCGCCATTCCTGACATCAGCGAAATGTTTTTCACTCCTTTTTTCATGCGGCAAGTCGAAAAACCTGGTGCGAAACCAGGACATGCCATCCTTCAGTGACCCGCTCTTCTGCATCCCCTCCAGAAGAATATCCTCCAGGCTGTCATAGGAGCCATATAAATGTTTCAGCGCTGCCATGAAATATTTACAATCGGTTCCGTTAAATGTCCTGTAGACAAAATTCCTGAATCGCTCAAGATCTTCTTCACCTGCACTCATCAGAAACTCAAATGGAGCGTAGCTCATAAAATCCATAAGCTTGTTGGCGCACTTCAGAAAAAGGTCTCTTCTGCCCCATGCTAATGTCGCAGTCAGAAAGCCGGATATTTCCCTGTCGCGCAGATCAGAAAACATGTGAGGTATTGAAACCGGGTCAGGGGAAATGAATGAAGTATTATTAAACTGAAGGTATTTTTCTTCAAGAAAAAGCTTCATCTCCCCGGCAGGAATGCCGTTGTATAACCTATTACGACTCATTTACAATTTGTCCGTCTTTAATCTGGAGAATGCGGTCCGACATATTTGCCAGCTGCCTGTCGTGGGTTACAATCACGATTGTCTGACCGAAAGTATCCCTTAGCTTGAAGAAGAGTTTATGAAGCTCATTTTTGTTTTCCGTGTCAAGATTGCCGGATGGTTCATCAGCAAGGATAACAGAAGGATTATTTACCAGGGCCCTGGCAACTGCAACTCGCTGTTGTTCTCCGCCGCTAAGCTCGGAAGGTTTGTGCCCAAGCCTGTCGGATAGGTTTAGAAAGCCAAGCAGCTCTGCAGCTCTTTTCTCAGCTTCCGCCTTGCTCTTTCCTCCAATATATGCCGGGATACAAACATTCTCAAGGGCAGTGAACTCCGGCAGCAGCTGGTGAAACTGAAATACAAAACCGATGTTGTTGTTGCGGAATGTGGCCAGAGATTTTCCTTTAAGGCGACTGATATCCATCTCATTATAATGGATCGTCCCGTTGTCGGGTTTATCCAGGGTGCCAATTATCTGAAGAAGCGTAGTTTTACCCGCACCGCTGGCTCCTACAATTGAGACAACCTCCCTGTCATTAATATCAATATCAATTCCCTTAAGAACCTTCAGGTCTCCATAAGATTTTGTTATTCCCTCTGTTCTGATCATAAAAATCTGCGGATATTATTAAGGGATATTTTTAAATGTCCATAAAAGGTGTCCCTGGTGATTGTCAGTCGGTATAGTCGTATTTGTAAGGATCAGTCGTCTCTTTCACATCACTCTTGATATCCTTGGATACGTCGTTCAGATTGCTTTTGATGCTGTCAGTCGCCTCACTGACATTCTTAGTGATATTATTTGAAATATCCGTCACGTCGGTTTTGATTGAGCCTGCCACATCATTAAAATCTTTTCTGATTTCGCTTGTGCTGTCTTCCAGCTCACGCTTGATGTCGTCAGTGGCTTTTTTAAAATCGCGCATGCCTTTACCCAGGCCTCGGGCGATCTCGGGCAGCTTATCTGCACCGAAAAGAAGAAGAGCCACAATTATTATTACAAATATCTCCTGTCCGCTCATAAAACCCTCCAGATTAGAGTTGTTTTTCCGGGATGTAAAGTTAGAAAAGTTTAAGGATATTCATTATAACAAAATAGTATGGTATAAAAAAAGAGGCTGTATTCAATTACAGCCTCTTATATAAATTTTACAGGGAATCTTATGCTTTCACAGCGGCAACAACTTCCTGTTCATCACCTTTTTTCTTGCTTGTATCGTACATAAGCGCAGTAGCTACGAAAACAGATGAATATACTCCTGTTCCGATCCCTACCAACAGGGCGAACATAAACCCGCGGATCACAGCACCACCAAAGATGAACATGGCAACTATTGTGAGTATCACGGTCAGTGTTGTATTTATAGTTCTGCTAAGTGTTGAGTTTATAGCCATATTTAGAACTTCTTTCAGGGGCCGTTTACGGTACAACGGAATATATTCCCTGAGCCTGTCAAATACGATTACTGTATCGTTGACTGAAAATCCGATTACAGTTAATATTGCCGCAATAAATGCCTGGTCAATTTCCATGGAGAATGGCATAAGCCCCCAGAATATCGAATAGACGCCGATTACAAGCAGCGTATCATGAAATAATGACATCACTGCTCCGAATCCGAATTGCCAGGATCTGAATCTCATGAAGATATACAGGAAAATCAGGATAAGTGCAACGCCTACCGCAAAGAAAGCATTGATCTTTATATCGGCTGCTACGACAGGACCAACAGTTTCAGAGCTCTTAACATAATCAGAAATGAACTCTTCTTTGGTAACATTCGAACTTAAGTAACCTTTAAGGCCTTCATATAGCTTTGTCTGTACCTCTTCATCAACACCTGTCTCGTTAATCTTATATTTAGTAATCACTTTAATCTGGTTGTTACTCCCAAAGGTCACAACCTGAGGAAGCTCTCCAAATGATGCGTTAAGATCTTTTGCTATTTCCTCAGTAATAATCGGTCTATCGAACCTGATAATATAGGAACGGCCTCCTGTGAAATCTATACCTGGATTAAGCCCTCTGACGAATAATGAGACAACTCCTGTCAGCAGGATCACAGCTGAACCTATATAGAAGTATTTTCTAATCCCGATAAAATCAATATGCGTGTTTTTAAACACATTGGCAGTAATCTTTATTGAGAATGTAAGATTGACATTTCTCTTAAGAAGAGATTCATAGATGAGCCTTGTAATGAATATTGACGTAAACAATGATGTAAGAATACCTATTACCAGTGTTGTGGCAAACCCTTTTATCGGGCCTTGTCCGAAAAGATAAAGGACGATCCCTGTCAGAATTGTTGTAACGTTTGAGTCAATAATTGCAGAATAAGCATGTCTGTAACCATCGGCAATTGCAAGCTTAATACCCTTCCCGGCCCGCAACTCTTCCCTGATTCGCTCATAGATAAGAACGTTCGCATCAACAGCCATACCCATAGTGAGAACCATACCGGCGATACCTGGAAGAGTAAGTACTGCATTCAGTGAAGCCAGAACGCCAAAAAGGAGAAACACGTTGGTAATCAGGGCAATGTTGGCAATTGTTCCGGCACTCTTACTGTAGTAGAATATCATAAATGCCAGAACAAGAGCAAACGCAATTATAAATGACAAAAAACCTGAATTTATTGCTTCAGCGCCAAGGGTTGGTCCGACAACGGTGTCTGATATAATCTTTGCGGGTGCCGGCATCTTCCCTGATTTAAGTATGTTAGAGAGGTCTGTGGCTTCGTCAATTGTAAAATCGCCTGTAATCTCAGTATTCCCGCCAGTGATCTCATTTATAACCCTTGGATAAGAACGGACATAACCATCAAGTACAACTGCAATGCAGCGATTTATGTTTTCGCGGGTCATTCTGGCCCAGGTTTTTGAACCTTCGGCATTCATTGTCATATCTACCTTTACCTCACCACCCGTGATACCTGTTGTAGGCCTTGATGATGTGACAACATCGCCAGTCATCGGAGCTCTTCCGTCGCGTGTGGTGATCTTTATCGCATGGAGTTCATACATCGTTTTTGTAGGATCATACTTGTAGGGGTTCTGGCTCCATGCAAACCTGAGATCGCGTGGAAAGAGTGCCTTTATCTGGGTAATCTTCAGGTAGCTGTTGACCTTTGCAGTATCTTTTCCGCTTGCGAGTCCGACCATACTTGAAGGTGCCGGCTGGCCCTGTGCATCAACCCTGGGATTAAGTATACCGAATAACGGGTTCTCCATGTTGAACTGTTCACGTGTGCCAGTTCCTGTACTCTTAGTAGTATCTTTACCGATCAGGTCAAGAAGCGCCTGATCAGATTTTTTTGTCGTATCGGATGGAGTTGCATTTGTTCCGGCTGCCGGTGCTGCTTCTGTTTTCTGAGCTGAAATTTTCATCTCTTTCAGTATATTATTCGCAGCAGTGAGGTAACCTATTATTTCGCTGTTTTCATAAGTCTCCCAGAATTCAAGGTTTGCTGTTCCCTGGAGAAGCTCACGAACACGTTTCTGGTCTTTCTGCCCCGGAAGATCAATCAATATCCTTCCCTTGGTTGAAAGCTTTGTAATATTGGGGGATATAACACCGAAACGGTCAATCCTGGTACGCAGGATATTAAATGAGTTATCAATAGCAGTTGAGACCTCCTCGTCGAGGACTTTCAGAACTTCTGAGTTGGTCGAATTGAAGTTGATTTTTTCTTTCAGTTCCACGGTACCAAAGACAGCTGCCAGCCTTGCATTAGGGTCAATCTCCTGGAATGCTCTTCCGAAGAGAGTCAGATAATCTGCCTGGCTTGATGTCTGCATTTGTTTTGCCCGGGCAAGTGCAGTATTGAATGTCTTGTCGGTGCTATAATTTGAGAGAGCCTTTAAAACATCTTCGACAGAGACTTCAAGGATGACGTTCATTCCACCTTTAAGGTCGAGTCCGAGGTTGATCTCTTTCTTCTGGCAATCTTTAAAAGTATTGCCAAGAAAGCTCCACTGATCTTTAGTAAGAGTCCCTATTGAATCGAGGTAATGTGATTCTTTAACCAGGTCTCCTTTTGCAAACTCTTTTGCATCCTTTTTAACTATATATGTTGCACCTGTAAATGACAGCTGGTATATAGATACCACTGCCAATGCAATTGCCAGAATGATAATAGCTGCTTTGTTCTGCATTTCTTTTCTTTTGAATTATCCTGTAATTATTTCTGATTCTTAATTATCGAGGCGCAAATATATTAAATTTTTATAAAAAAAGAGGCTGAATATGCATTATCCAGCCTCTTTAAATTAAATATAAAGATTTTTACTGCAATAGCTTTTCGAAATCAGTTCCGAGGGGTTGTTTATTTAGAAAGTCGTAGAGGGCAAGGCTGCGCATATTATAGAAGTAATTCCAGTAATTCTGCAGAGCCTGCACATAAGCTCTTCTGTTCTCATCCTTTTTTGTATCAGCGTTATTCAGATCGAGGATGGCAATCTTGCCGATCAGGAACCTCTGTTTTGTAACCTCGAACATTCTCATTGCCACAGTATCTGATTTTGCAGCAATGGCTACCTGGTTTTTCTGAAGATTGAACTGTTCTACATCAAGTGTCAGGTTTTGCTGAAAATCCACTATCGCCTGCTGTGTTTGGACCTGTGTCAGTTCAAGGCTCGACTGTGCCATTTTATAATTCCCCTTGCCTCTTCCCCAGTCGAGAATAGGTAATGTAAAACCAATATTTACTGCCTGAGACTGGCTTGGATTCTGCAGCGAATATGCAAGGTCAACTCCGGAAGTTGTCAAACCCAGTGATGCTGAAAGGCTCGCATTCAAGCCCTTGGCAGCTTTTGCCTGTGCCAGGTTGCTCTGGGCATTCAGGATGTTGAGCTGCTGGGTCATAATATCAGGGTTATTTGCCATTGCCAGGTCAAGAACTTCCTGGACATTAATCTGGAGATCCGGGATTTCATTCGGAAGTATAAGTTCAACTCTTACATTGTTGTTATAACCAAGGAAAGATCTTAACCTTATCTCTCTGTCGGCCAGATTCATATCTGCAGTTTTACTGTCGGTTTCAGCATTCAGGTATGAAAGCTGCATCTGAAGCAGCTCATCCTCGGCAATTGTTCCCAGATTGTACCTCCCTTTGGCAATCCTGTAAAGAGTGTCGGCATTTGAAAGGTTCATCACTGCGATCTGCTTATTAATCTGGGCCAGGGCGAGAGAGAAGAAATACTGAACTGCACTTGCATGCACGCCCTCTATATTGGACAAGAATGTTTTCTTGGCAGCAGCATATTTCATTGGCTCAATCTTCGTCTGCCATTTTAAAGTATTGTACTGTTTGATTGGTTGTGTGATCCTCACACTGACAGGAGTCGTAGTATAGGTTCTCTTTGAATTCCCAATATCGTAAAAGTGCAGAAAGTCAGACTGAAGGGCTATTGTGGTCCCTGTAAAACCTATTGCCTGTGCCAGGGATAGTGAAGCATTGCTCGTAATTGTATTCTTTGATACATAGTTGTAATCACTGGTCACTGAGTTGTACTCCCTGATGTAGGCATTGCTGTATGCAGGAATCGTTCCTCTGAGGGTTAGAGAAGGTCTGAATTGTGCCTGGTACGACCTGAACTGCCAGTAGCTGGAGCGAAATTTGTGCTTTGCAATCAGTGCGTTGGGAGACTGTTCTTCAGCAATATTAATTACCTGATCAAGAGTAAGCTTTTTAAGCTCCTGAGCTAAAGATATCTGTTCCGGCAGAAAAAAGCCGGCTATAATAGTCAGTAATAAAATTTTCTTCATTTTTAATATTTTATTCATAACGTAATGATTCTATTGGATCTCTTTCTGATGCGCGCTTGGCTGGTGAATAGCCAAAAATTACGCCGACTGCAGCGGATACTCCGAAAGCAACAAAAATTGAGAAAAAAGAAATTATTGTTGTGATGCCTGCTATCTGCTCGATCAGCTTGGCCATGATAACACCAAGGAAAATGCCTATAAAACCGCCAGTAACGCTTATAAGAACAGCCTCAGCAAGGAATTGGACTACAATGTCCATTTTCTTTGCGCCGATTGCCATCCTGGTTCCGATCTCCTTGATTCTTTCCATAACCGAAGCAAACATAATGTTCATGATGCCAATACCGCCTACTATGAGTGAGATACTTGCAATTGCACCAAGAACTATGTTAAATATATCTTTTGTCCTTTGCTGCTGTTTGAGCAGAAGCTCGGGAACTGTAATCTCAAAATCCTTGACATTGGTATGACGCCTCATAAGCATCCTGCTCAATATTTCAGTAGAAGGGTTTATCTGTTCTGTTTCATTTACCTGTACCACAATTCTGTCGAGCTGGTTATAATTGGTCTCGGCATTAGTGCTTGCATCTGAGCTGCTTACTATTATCCGGGACATACCTCCTCCTCCCGGTCCGCCACTCATGATAAAGACGTTGCTTGTAGCTTCAGATACCAGTTTTGTATTTACAAGGGCCCTGTTCTGATACCGGAGAAGCATTGTCTGGATAGGAATATAAATGTTGTCATTGTAAACATTTACACCCTTTTCTTCGAAGCCAGTGAGGCTCACAGTGGTTTTCTGAAGAACTCCGATGACCTTGAGCCATATTCCATTGAATTTAATATACTGTCCGATAGGATCAACCTGGCTGAAGAATTTGGCTCTTATGTTTGCGCCGATTATACACACCTGAATCCCATTCTCTTCCTGGTAAGAATTGAAAATGGAACCTGAAACCAGAGGAAGGCTATAGAGGTAGAAATAATCGTTTGATACACCAACAAGTTTTGCAGTATACTTTACCCCGTTCATCATTGCTGTCGAGTTGAATGAAATCTCAGGGCTTATTCTTTTTACTGACGGAAGAGTCTCCCGGATTGCATCTACATCAAGCATGCTCAACCCCCGTGAAAACTTCTTTGATTGTTTTTCGCCTTCTTCCGATGAGGAAGATTTATCCTGGATGATAGGGTTGATAAGGATATTGTTGACCCCGACCATTTTCATCTGTTCCATGATCTCCTGCTTTGCACCCTTTCCAATTGCGAGCATCGCTATAACCGCAGCAACACCGAAAATAATACCGAGGGCAGTAAGCATCGATTTCAGCTTGTTTGATACGATCGATTCAACCGCAATCTCTATGTCGTGGAAATATCTTAAGATAAATTTGAACATTTTATTTCCTGTTTTAGGTTACCTGTTATTGGATGGTTGTTCTGTCTGCTGGGTCTGCTGGTTGTTCTGTCGAGTTCCGCCGTTACGGTTATTCTGGCGTTGTCCGCCCTGCTGGTTTCCCTGCCTGTTAAAACGACGTCTTAATGAGTCTCTTTCGGCCGGGGACATGTTCTGGAATCTCTGGCGCATTTTTCTCATTGCTGCCGTATCCATTGTCCTGCCACCCATTCCCTGCTGCATATTATCGCCACCCATTCCTTGAGACGTATTTCCACCACCTGTATTGGGGAACTGACCCATTCCTCCGCCAGACATGTCCATCATACCTCCCCTGTTATCAAATCCCTGGTTAACCGCTTCGCTGGCTTTCTTTTCAGCCTCTTTTTTGGCTTTTGCCTTTTCTTTAATCACAGAGATAAGGTCCTGCCCAAGAAGCTTGGTGAATTTTTCAGGGTTAACGGGTGTATTGAGATAGATTATTGCGCCAGGCTCAATTCCCTGTTCAATAACAACATTATTTTCATTTGACTCTCCAAGAACTACAACTTGCTTGCTCCCGTTCTTAAGATAAATGAAAGGTATACTGTCAGCTCCTGTCTGGACGCTTTCAAGCGGCACATAGGTGACATTACTAATAGTCTGAGTGATAATTTTATTACCGGTAGTCATTGACGGCCTCAATATCAGATCTGACTGGTCGACTTTAATCTGCACCTCAAAAACTTTGGCATCTGCATTCGGGAGTTGTTCGCCAATATTGGCAACACTGGTCACAACACCTGAATATTTCTTTTCGGGGAAAGCATCTACCAGGATCTCTACTTTCTGCCCAATCTTTACTTTGCTTACGTCAATCTCATTGACGTAGGTCTTGGAGATCATGCTTGTCATGTCGGGAAGTGTGGCAACAACATTGTCCCATGGGCTTATAGATGAGCCAACCTTTCTCTTTGATCCCGACCTGTCTCTCTTATATATTACCATTCCTGAAGATGGGGCAGATATGATAAATTTGGAGAGAACTGACTGCAGATCCGCAACTCTCTGCCGTTCTTCGACCATGTTTGTCTTCATTGTTCTCATATCCGACCGTGCCTGCTCAACCTTTAGTGCATAGCCTCTTACTGACTGTTCAAGGGAACGGTTTGCCTTGTCGAGTGATATTTCAGCCTGCCTGATTGTGGTGGGGGGCTCAAATTTTGATTGCTGAAGAGTGATACCGGCTTCTTCCACCGAGAATCTGAGGTTCTTGATGTTGTCGCGAAGGTTGCTTAATGTAACAGCCGTATCAAGGATTTTGACCTCGAGATTCGTTTCAGCTGTTGTGAGTCTTTCAAGTTCATCTTTCAGACTATTGTCAAATGAAGTACGGTCAAGTGTTGCAACATAATCGCCGGCCTTAACCTCAGTTCCTTCAGGAACCATGTCCGTTATCTTGATATCCATCGCCCTTATATTCCTGCTCTGTGTAAATTCAGGTCCGATAATATCGGTTGATTTTTCGGCTTGCAATTCACCGGTTGTCGTTACAATAATATCAAACTCCCCTTTCCTGGCGTCAACATACAGATTAAGCATATCTTTCTTTGAGGAGACCTTTCCTATTACAATCACGATTATGATTGCAACAACAACTAAAATTGATGTAATAATAACTGATTTCTTCATGGATATTTTACGTATTATTATTTTCAAAAAACTGTCACAAAAGTATTTAAAAGGGATTCTTTATTAGTTATCCTTAACAATATTTAACATCTGCTGATTTTAGCCTTTATGTCCTTAAGACACCTGTCCCACTCTTTTTATTCCTCAACCATGGAAAAATGAAAAAAATTAGTGTTTTTTAACAATTTTGATAACCTTCTCAGCGAGTTCTTCAGCTTCCTTGATTGTTTTACCCTCAGCATATACTCTTATAATGGGCTCCGTATTTGATTTTCGCACCTGTACCCAGCCATATGAAAGGTCAATTCTCATACCATCCCTCTCATCAATGTCATTATCCCGAAATTCATTTCTAATATCATTCATAACAGCTTTGAAGTCTGTTCCCTGACCAGTCTCGATTTTCTTTTTGGCAATTATATATTCAGGAAATTTGCTGCGCAAAGAAGAGCATTTCACACCTGTTCTGGCATAATATGTCAGGAATAAAGCAATACCTGCCAGGGCATCGCGTCCATAATGAAGTTCGGGATAAATCACTCCGCCATTACCCTCACCGCCAATTACAGCCTTCCTTTTCTTCATCTCAGCAACTACGTTGACCTCTCCAACTGCTGAAGAATAGTATTTGCATCCATGATTTTCTGTCACATCTTTCAATGCCCTTGTTGATGACATATTTGACACCGTAGATCCTCGTGTATTTGAAAGGACATAATCAGAAACAGCCACCAGGGTGTACTCTTCACCAAACATTGTTCCGTCTTCACAAATAATAGCCAGCCTGTCAACATCAGGATCAACCACAAAACCAAGGTCAGCCTTCTTCCCCGGCACCAAAGCTGATATTCCCCTGAGGTTTTCAGCCAGTGGTTCAGGATTATGGGAAAAGTTACCATCCGGAACATCGTTTAGCCCGATCACTTTCTTAACACCAAGTGAATGCAGCAATTCAGGTAAGATAATTCCACCAACTGAATTAATGCAGTCCACAGCGACAGTCAGTTCAGCTTTTTTGATTGCTTCAACATCGACCAGGTCAAGATTAAGTATTTGATCTATATGCTTTTCCCCCCATGTATTATCTTTTTTTAAAGTCCCCTTACAATCATCAGCAACAAACTCAAACTTTTCCTTCTCCGCGAGATTAAGTACTTCATTCCCATCAGATGCTGAAAGAAATTCACCTTTTTCATTTAGCAGTTTCAGGGCATTCCAGTTGGCAGGGTTATGACTGGCTGTTATTATAATACCCCCGTTAGAGCCTGTCCCGGTAACGGCAAGTTCGACAGTGGGGGTAGTGGCAAGACCCAGGTCCCTTACATTAATCCCCATGCTGCGAAGCGTCATAACGACCAGGTTGCTGACCATTGGACCGGAGATCCTTGCATCGCGTCCGACTACAATATTTACTTTCCTCTTCTTCCCTTTACTGATCCATGTGCCGTAACCTGCACTAAATTTCACAATATCGACCGGAGAAAGGCTCTCTCCCGGTTTACCTCCTATTGTTCCCCGTATACCGGAAATCGATTTAATTAAGGTCATTTATCTCATTTTTTTAGTGACACAAAGGTGCAAAAAAATCATTAAACCATAAATCGCCAAATAATAGTACCTTTGCACCCTGATTTACTGAATTATATGGAAAACCGAAGGCCCGAAGGCAGTTTCAGAGGAAAAGAAAGCAGATTTGAGCATCATGGCAAATCAGGTAAGAGCTCATCCGGCAAGACGGGTAAAAACATGCCGAAGCAACCCGAAAAAGAGCCGGGGAACATTCGTCTTAACCGTTTCATTGCAAACAGTGGTGTATGCTCAAGACGCGAAGCTGATGAACTGATAAGCAAAGGGCTCGTTTCAGTTAACGGCAGGCAGGTTACTGACATGGGGATAAAGGTTACGTACAGTGATGACATCCGTTATAAAGGGAAGAAGCTTTCATCGGAGAAAAAGGTTTATATCCTGATGAATAAACCCAAAGGATACGTTACCACAGTTGAAGATCCACATGCCGAGCGTACTGTCATTGATCTTATTGGGAATGCCTGTCCCGAAAGAGTTTACCCAGTGGGAAGACTTGATAAGGAGACTACAGGTGTCCTTCTTCTCACAAATGACGGCGACCTCACCGGGAAACTAACACATCCTAAATATAACAGGAGAAAGATATACCATGTTTTTCTTGAAACACCGGTAGCGAAAAATGACCTTTTCAAACTGGCCGAAGGAATTAATATTGACGATGAACTTGTAGTGGCAGATGCTGTATCTTATGCTGATCCGGAAGACAGAACACAAATAGGCATTGAGCTCCATTCAGGTCAGAACAGGGTAATAAGAAGATTGTTCGAGGCTCTTGGATACAGAGTCAAAAAACTCGACAGGGTATATTTTGCAGGGCTCACCAAGAAGAATCTTCCCAGAGGAAAATGGAGATTCCTGTCGGAAAAGGAGATCAGCATGCTTAAACGCGGAGTTTTTTAATCTGGTACAATGAATCACAAAGCAGGGTTCGTAAATATTCTTGGTAATCCCAATGTCGGGAAGTCTACTATTATGAATGCGCTTGTAGGTGAGAAGCTATCAATAATCACTTCCAAGGTGCAGACAACCAGGCATCGCATAATGGGTATCGTAAATGGAGAAGATTTCCAGATAGTCTACTCAGATACTCCCGGTATACTGAAACCTGAGTATAAGCTGCAGGAGGCAATGATGGGTTTTGTAAACAGCGCTCTCCACGATGCTGATGTTATTCTATATGTAACTGATGTTAAATCGGTTCCCCTTTCGGAAAAAGAGTATACAGAAAGGATCAAAGCCTCTGGGATATCTGTGATTATTGCCATTAATAAAATAGATCTCACCAACCAGGACACGCTGGAGAAAATTGTCGAAAAATGGCATGATGCATTTCCGGGCTCTCCTGTTATACCAGTCTCAGGGCTTTTAAAGTTCAACCTCGAAACCCTGCTCGGTGCAATACTTGACAAGCTCCCCGAAGGAGAGCCATATTTCCCGAAGGATCAGCTCACTGACAGGTATGAATGTTTTTTTGCCTCTGAGATCATTCGCGAAAAGATCCTGACCAATTATAAAAAAGAGATACCCTATTCTGTTGAAATAGAGATTGAAAGTTTTAAAGAGGAACCTTCAATAAATAAAATAAGAGCGATTATCCACGTAATACGCGACAGCCAGAAAGGGATTATTATAGGTCATAAGGGATCAATGCTCAAGAAAGTAGGGACCGAGGCAAGACTCGATATGGAAGATTTCTTTGGCAAAAAGGTCTTTCTTGAACTTTATGTGAAGGTAACAAAAGACTGGAGAGACAAACCGGCAATACTAAAACGGTTCGGCTACCGTTAAAATGACAGCACATTAATAATGAGCAGAATAGTTGCAATTGTAGGAAGACCCAATGTTGGGAAATCGACTCTCTTTAACAGGCTTACTGATTCGAGGGATGCGATAGTTGACGAAACGAGCGGCGTTACCCGTGACCGGAATTATGGTACATGCAACTGGAACGGCATCGACTTTTCAGTTATTGATACAGGCGGGTATGTCGAGAATTCTGAAGACATATTTGAGGAAGAGATAAACAAGCAGGTTCTCCTGGCAATTGAGGAGTCAGATATAATACTTTTCATGGTGGATGTTACCGTTGGCATTCATGAGCTAGACAAATCGGTGGCTGGAATGCTCAGGAAGGCAAACAGGAAAGTAATTCTTGTCGTAAACAAGGTCGATAACAATGCAAGGCTTCTGGACGCCAATGAATTCTACTCTCTCGGGCTTGGTAATTATTTCGCCTTAAGCTCAATTAATGGAAGCGGAACGGGCGATCTGCTCGACAATATTGTGGAGAACTTACCCGTGCAGGCACCTGATGAGGTTCCTGAACTGCCCCGGATAGCCATTGTCGGCAGACCGAATGTGGGAAAATCATCACTGGTTAACTCACTGCTTGGCGAAGAAAGAAATATTGTCACACCTCTCGCTGGCACAACAAGGGATTCAATTTATACACGATACAACAAATTCCAGCATGATTTTTTACTCGTCGATACGGCAGGACTGAGAAAAAAGGGAAAGGTAAGCGAGGATGTTGAGTTCTATTCTGTAATGAGGGCAGTAAGAACTATTGAGAACTCAGATATATGCCTTCTTCTTATCGACGGAACGAGGGGAATTGAAGCCCAGGATCTGAATATCATTTCGCTGATCCAGAAAAACAGCAAGGGACTGATCATTCTTGTGAATAAATGGGACCTGATCGAAAAGGAAAATAATACGTCCAAAATCATTGAGAAGGAAATAAGGAATAAAACTGCGCCGTTTACTGATTATCCTATACTTTTTATCTCTGCCATCAACAAGCAGAGGATTTATAATGTACTTGAGCTGATTGAGATGGTAAACCGGAACCGGACGCGTAAAATACCTACGTCTGATCTTAATGAGGTCATGCTTGAAATTGTTAAGCAAATTCCGCCGCCGGCACTGAAAGGGAAATATGTTAAGATTAAATATGTAACACAATTGCCGATTCATACGCCCGCCTTTGCATTTTTCTGCAACCTTCCACAATACGTAAAGGAGCCATACAGAAGGTACGTTGAAAACAGGATGAGGGAAAAGTTTGAGTTTACAGGTGTTCCAATTAAAATATTTTTCAGAAAAAAATAATTTGTTTTGGTGTGATTTTTGTGCTCAGGTTGTCTATTAGAGTATAGTTATGAGAAGATTAAAGTTTTCAGTATTAATTCTTATGGCGCTGATGCTCGGTTCATGCCATAAAATAGTTCAGCTGCCCGAAACGCCTTATATTAAGTTCACCAGTTTTGCTGTTTTTGACACCACAGATATCCTTCTCAACAATTGCAAAGGGGGCAGGCTGAAGTTCTATTTTGAAGATGGTAATGGCGATCTCGGACTAAATGCTGCCGAAACAGGTGAAACAGATACAACAAATCTTTTCTTCACTCTTTACCGGAAAACAAATGGCATTATGACAGAGGTTCCTGATAATGACCTGATGAAACCTTCAGGTTACAGGATACCCTATATGGAAAGAACAGGTCAGAATAAAATATTAAAGGGGACGATAGCTGTGACCTTCTTTTATGAGTTTTACGAACCTGCCGACAGTGATGTCATAAAATACAAGTTCTATATTAAAGACAGGGCCGATAACTACAGTGATACTATATATACATGTGAGATCCCGCTCTCTGTGAACAGTGTTTATACAAAATAAGGGATCAGAGCCTTAATCCGATCAGCAGGACATCATCAACCTGATCAAAGCTTCCCTTCCATTCATCATAGAACTTGGTTATAACTTCCTTCTGTCCCGACATCTTTAAGTTAGAAACATCTTCAATAAGCTTCTTAAGCCTGGCGATCTTCATTTTCTTGCCATCGGTCCCGCCAAACTGATCAGGAAGGCCGTCAGAGAACAGATAAATAGTATCTCCTTCATTCAGATAGTACTCCTGATCGTCGAAATATTTTTCGATGACAGATTCTCCGCCAACCGACGACCTGTTCCCTTTTATATAATATGGCTCTTTGTCCATAACCAGGATTACAGGGCGCATTGCTGAAGCGAATCTTATATGCCTGGTTTTTACATCAATCTCACAAACAACAACGTCCATTCCATCGTTGGATACTCCAAGTTCGACATTCTGGTTCAGTGTCGAAAAAATTTGTTTGTCAAGCCTGGTCAGTATTTCCGATGGCTTGTAAATATGCTGTCTGGTCACTATATCCTGAAGAATGGTCGATCCGATCATTGACATGAATGCTCCGGGTACCCCATGGCCTGTTGAATCGGCGCAAACAAGCATGAACCTTTTGTTGTCAATCTTATCGAACCAGTAGAAATCACCGCTTACTATGTCGCGGGGACGAAAGAAGAGAAAGGCATCCGAGAATGTCTCCTCCACCTTGTTGAAATCGGGCAGGATGCTGGTTTGAATTCTCTTTGCATAATTTATACTGTCGGTAATCTCAATATTCTGGAGTTCAATTTCTCCCTTCTGCTTAAGAACGACACTTGTCCTTGCGGCAAGCTCTTTTTCAAGGTATTCCTGTTCTTTTCTATGTTCTTTCTCCCTTTGCCTTACAAAGAGAACAGTCCCTCCGGCAATGAGGGCAAAAACCGACAGGATGAACCCCAATGTTTTCACAAGCGGCTTTCTAATTGATATATCAAACGAAGCCTGTGAAGAGTCAGTCATTCCTTCATCATTGAATGATCGCAGATTGAACCGGTACTTACCATAACTGAGGTGATATATCACCTCCCTTTCCGGGGAAGGTTTTGTCCAGTCATCATCGTAATTATCAAGCCTGGTCTGGTAATAAACTTTTTCAGCATCGCGGAAATTAATGCCGGTATAGCCTACCTTAATATTATATCTCTTGTTGTAAGGAAGATTGAATGATGACTTATAGGGATATTCTATATCATTTATTGTGATATAATTGATGTTATTGAGAGGTGCCTGAATTTCCTTTTTATCCCTTGACCTGTCATATACTATCACTCCTTCGGTTGTTCCAATAAAAATATTGCCGTCAGGCGACTGGTACATTCCTCCGGAGTTGCAGGCGCCGCCCCTGGCAAAATCAGTATTGAAAGTTTTTATTATACCGCTGTTCCGATAATAGACAGAAAAACCTCTCTCATGGCCAATCCAGATAGAATTATAAGAGTCGGCAAGGATGCTGTAACAATAATCCGACAACAACATATCGGCCCGGCTTAGTGATCTCAGAGAGTCGCCTGAAAATTCAAAAATCCCGTTCCCGTACGTTGCTGCCCATAGAGAGCCGTCACTTCCCTCAGTCAATGAGATTATTTCATTCATCCTTGTGCCGTACATCACTGCTTTTCCAATGATCACTCCGGCTTCAGGATCGATAAGATAAAGACGGTCTGTTTTGGTTGCAACCGCAGCCCTTCCTGTTGAAGTCAGGCAAATATTATTTATACTGTTATGGGGCAGACCATTGTCGATACTGTAAAGGGTATCTGCTTTCTCTGTATGCCTGTTAATTAAAACCACTCCGTTCAGTGTCGCAAGCCATAAATACTTATTATCAACGGCAATATCCTGAATATTATCTTCTCCTTTATTACCGGACATGAAATATCGCCTTATGTTACCGGAGTAATTTCTCAGGTACAATCCTCCGCCTTTTGTTCCGATCCAGACATTATTCTCATTGTCGACACAGTATGAAGCTACCTCAGCACCATCTGTCTTCCTTGTCAGGTCCGTGAATGACTTAACCTTATTGTTGCTGAAATCAAACAGGTAAAATCCTTCAGGGGTTCCCAGGAAATAATCGTTGAATAGCTTGTTAATGTAAATAACGTTTTTTGTCCCTGCAGTTGTTCCGGGTGAATAAAAACTTAATGCCAATGAGTTAAGAAGTGAAAGTCCGTCACCGGAAAATCCTATCCAGTAATTGCCCTCATTATCCTGGTAAACAAGCTTAATATTATCTCCTGCCAGGCCGGTTCGTTTATTAATGAAATGAACCGACTCAACTGATTCATAATTTTCGGAAATCCTTAACAATAAAATCCCTGCATTGTTGGTGGAAATCCAGAAGTTCTTTTCCTGATCGCTGAAAATCGATTGTACGCTCAGGCTTTCAAGCTCATGGTGATTTTCAAAATATTTGACAACATTCCCTCCAGGAGCTAATGTAAGTTTATACAACCCCCTGCCGTCAGTTCCAACCAGGTAATCATCCTTATTATTGATTCTGTGAATAGCCAGGATGTTTGAATAATTAAATCCATCGACAGTACTTTTGATGCTTAATCCTCCGCTTGTAAGACTGCATACCTTGATATCTTCCTGTGTTCCAAGAAGAAGATCCCCGGAAATGGTGAAGCATGCAGAAAACACATTAATCTCCTTATCAATGGGATATATGCTTATTTCGTCGGGCTTTAAAGGATTTACCTTATAGATGTTTCCACCCTGGGGTATTATATAGATGAAATTGTCCGCTCCGCTGAGAATTGCGCAGACAGTTCTTGCATTTTGAATGGAAAGGGGTTTAAGCTGGTCATTCCGGGAATAAAACACTGATCCGTCATTGAAGCCGAACCAGAGCGTTCCGTTATTATCTTTCAGGTCTGAAGTAGGATATCTGCTCTGTACAGAATCAGGAAATTCTACATTGAAAAAGTCAAACCCGTCAAATTTTGAGAGGCCGGTGCCGGTACCAACCCAGAGATAACCGTTATTACCCTGAATAAGAGTATAAACAAAGCCATTGGGAATTTTACTGTCAGTGCCATAATTCTTAAACCTGAGGGTTTGCCCGTTCAGGATTCCAGAAACAAATAAAAGGCATAATATAATGCCTGAAGATATTCTCTGGTTTATTTTGTTTACCATGGGAACCAGAATTACTTTTTAGGCTTGGGCACTTGTTTTGACCTGATGCTTGCAACATAGACAGGTATCCCTCCGATGGGAGATGGAAAGAACTTCAGTGCATCGCCACGCTGGTTCTCGGTAATGATGACCACGTTGTTGTTTTTTACAAGTTCTCCCTGTTTCTTATGAAATTGCAAATCGAGGGAAGATCCTATCTCCTGCTGCTCAATCGGCACTCTTGATTCTTCCCAGTTGTCCTCGCCAGAAATTTTCTGATCTATACCCTGCTTGTATTTCGACACAATGAGTATATGTCCGTCATTATCCCAGTCGAAATTCCTCTGTTTAACCCAGATTATACCTGTATCAATATAGGGATAAATGTGTGATATGCTCCTGAAGTCGTTCCACATCCTGAAAGTGTATTTATAGGTAAAAATATTTCCTCCTTCAACCGGAAGATTATTATCAGGATCGCGGCTCATAAAATACCTGTAAAGATTCCCGTCGTCACCGCTTATTCCTTCGCAGACAACCTTGAATATGAAACCCCATTTTGGATTATAATCACCGGATGTCGGGTTAAATGGACCAAAAGTGTACCATTTATTGTCATATTTCGCTTCACTTCCGAATATCTTTGAAGCAAGAAGGTTACCACCTTTATAGTTCACTCCTTTAGGGATTCCGCGAGAATCCTCATTTTTATCAGGGTCTACCCCTTTTCCTCCATATATAGAGTAAAGACTCCTGGTATTGAATTCTCCCTGTATCTCATCATTCTCGCCACCCGTTTCAGGATCAAAAACCCTTATATAAAACTGCTTTGTGTATTCCTTTGGCACTGTAAAGAACCATACTGAATAAAAATCAGCGTCGCCCCACGAAGTTTTGCCCTGTCTTCCGAAAGTACAAAGGAATGGAATATTTTCATCCTTGCCGGGAACCGGCTGCCCTTGAATATCTGGCAGTGCCATGAATCCAAGAAACAACAAAAAGAAGTACTTAATATATGTGTCTTTGTTTAATTTCATTTAAACTTCGAAATTACTCATTTTCACTTCCCCGGCTGATTTTCAATGATAATATTTTTGCATATGCATGCTTCCCGCGTTACTCCACCCGGTTCTGCATCGGCTGTTACTATCAGCTGAATGTTATATGTCCCGGACTCCGGGAATACCTTATCGACATCCTTGCCAACCATAATTGATTCATCTCCAAAATTCCAGTAATACCTCGAAATATTCCACCCGGGAAGGTTCGTGCTGTCGGCGCTGAATCTAAGTTTCTGACCTGCCAGTGCATTATCGGGACCCGAAATATATGGCTGCTCAACATTCTTTATTTCAAGATTATAGGTTTTTTCGTTAAACAAAACCTGTTTGGTGATGAGATTCACTACATCGAGCTGAACCAGGTACGAACCCGGGCCGGGATAGCAGTGTATCACACTTGGGCCTATTCCTTTTGCTCCATCTCCCAGTTTCCATTCATAGCGGAATGGCAGCGTATCAAACTTGACTGCATTCTCCTCCTCAAGCTGATAGCAGTAATTGTTTTCAACAAGAGTGTCACAGGAAGCTTTTCTTATTACAGTCGAAGAGACCTGGAATATATCATCGCTGCGCAGACGGTTCGAGGAGAAATATCCGTTCTGCATATTATCGTCTGCAACAAACGCAAAATCATCAAACTGGGAGTTTATGGGATCAGGCATTGCAACAGGAGTCTCCCATGTTCCCATGTTCAGTGTTGTACTGTAGACATCAAATTTCCCTTTGCCTCCCGGCCGGTTTGAAGAAAAATAGAGCTTACCTGAAAAGTGCATGAATGGATAATTTTCTGTCGCCGGCGAGTTTACTTTAGGCCCCAGGTTCTTTGGCGTGTCCCATTTACCGTTAATCCATTCACAATAATAGAGATCGGAACTGCCCTGACCTCCCGGCATGTTGGAGGCAAAGAAAAGGTACTTGCCATCGCGGCTTACTGAAGGCTGTCCTATATCGTACTGAGGATTATTATATGGGAAAGGGCGTATGTTGAGCAGGTCGTTACCAGATTTATCGGCAATGAATATCCCGCTGTGGTTTTTGAAACTTCTCTTTTTTGCAGCTTTCCCTGTCTCAATATCACTTGTAAAATAAATCGTAAGGCCATCCGGTGCAAAACATAATGGCCCGTTATTGAAAAGGTTGGCTCTTTCACTTTTTACTTCTTCCGGCTTGTTCCAGTTTGTACTGTCCTTCCTTACTGCTATATAAATATTATAGAGGCGCCTGCCTTCGAATGATGTGCGATCCCTGAACCCACTGAATCTCTTATCGGAACAAAACATGATTCCGTCACTTATTATTACAGGCGCTATATCATTGAAGGAGCTGGAGTTAAACGACAATTCGGTTACTTTGTACAATGAGGGTTGCTTTTCCTGGGCAATGCCTGGCAGTGCCAAAAGTATCAGATTGAATAAAATATATAAACGTCTCTCCCCCATAAATTAAAAATACCTTGGATTAGCTGCACTTATTTTTGAGCCGAATTCATACCTCAGAAAAACCTCTCCGGATCCTTTGGAATATGTCGTCATCCTGCCTGCAGGATAATCATATGAAACACCGAACATAAGCTGAGGCGTCGCCTGCACCTGGAGTATTCCCACTGCAACCTGTTCAGTTGTTCTGTACGACCCGCCAAGCCAGAGCACGTCAGCTATAATAAAATTACCGTTGATATCGAGCTGGTTAATATGCGCTGAGTTGCGAAATGAATAATCAAGCAAAACAGACGGTTTGAACCTGAAATCCTGCGAAAAAGAGATAAGGCCGCCTGCTGTAAACATCAGATCATATTCCTTAAATGAATGATATGCCTGCGTTTTCCCGCTGCCCATATTCCTGTAGAAAAGAAATGAGGGAACAGATAAACCTCCGAAAAGCTTATTACTGAAATAATATACTCCGGCTCCAACATTCAGAAGCATATAAGGTTTATCATTGTTTTCAAAAACCGGATCCCCTATGGTAATACCTTTTAAAATTGAATAATTGGCAGTCGACCTGTCAAAACCTGTCTTCAGTCCGAAGGATAGCTTCCCCTTTGCCAGCTTAATGTGATATGCATATATAGCATAAACGCTCTGTGAGGTGGTTACACCGAAATCCATGAACTCGGCCTTAAGTCCCAGGGCAACTTTGTCGTTTTTCATAAGCGAATGAAGGGAAACAGTAGTAAGCACCGGTCCGTTTGAAATGCCAAACCATTGATTCCTTCTCGATAAAGCAATGCTTAATGCTTCACGGGAACCGGCATACGCAGGATTAATCAACAGTCCGTTCTGAAGATACTGGCTGTAAACGGGATACCCAAGCGTTATCCTTGCCGAATCATCGCCTGACTGTCCGAAGGATGCGCAACAGATTGATAAGAGCAATATTATTGATATATATCCTGAACTCTTCATTATTCCCTTCTAACGTCTCTTGAGAATTATGAACCCGCTCACTTTCGAAACATGCCCGGTATCAGGAGTGTACACATTGAGCAGATAATAGTAGGTTCCTTCCGGTAACATAGCTCCCTTTGAATCTTTTCCGTCCCAGTAAACCCAGTCATCCTGGTTTTTCCTGTGCGAAGTTGAAAAAACCAAAGTGCCGGCACTATTTAAAATCTTAAGATCAGCCTCCTGGACATTAAAATCGATACCGCTTATATTCAAAGTATCATTAATCAAGTCTCCGTTTGGAGAGATTCCTTCAGGAATTATCGGGTGTGAGACTATGAAGCGGACAGTATCCGAAAGTGAGCACGTATCATTAGTCACTGTCCATTTATATATATTCTCTCCTATTGCAATATTCCTCATATAGGTTGAATCTGAATGCTCATCCACCGGATCGCCATCCCCTGACACAACGCTCCATGTGCCTGACTCAAAGCTGAGAATCGGTGATGCATGAACCAGGGTGCTGTTATCAAATGTCATGATATCTCCACCGGTTCCAGCATTTACGTTATCAGAATGGTTATCAAAAGTTATTTTAACAGCATCCATATTTGTACAGGTCCAGTTTGTCTCACGCCAGAAAAACGTAACAGTGTCCATTGCAGTATTAAAGGCGTTAAGACTCATGACAGCTTTGGGAATAGTCGGATCAGCCGAATGTACCCGTGAAGGAAATGTCCATAAACCGGTTCCATAGGATTTAACAGCTGCAAGAGTAACAACCCTTCCGCACACCTTATGATCAGGTCCTGCATATGCAACAGGTGTTTGATTGACAATTATTTTAATATTGTTGCTAGTGTCTGCGCATTTCGATGAATTGACAATTCTCCTGTACAATGTTAAATCAGAAAGTGGGGCAGGCGGATATCCGGTCTGGGAAGTCCACTTTGTGGTCCATGTAGCAATTGTTGAGCTGTCCTGCCACTGATAGGAATAGATTAAATTGCCCTGATGCGGCTGAGAGCCCGAAAGAGTGGCCGGAGTAATCCCTGAACATATAGTCTGATCTGCAGAAATGGTATTGTCTATTATTTTATGATATCTGGTAAGGTGTATCGGGACACTCTTGCTCAGGCAAATATTAACGGGGTCCGAGGACACGACTCTCCTGTAATACCTGTCCTCAATTGTTGCAAATTTTGATGTGTCGGCTGAATATGTTGTATTGGAATTAGTGCCTGCTGCGGGCAGCCATGCTGCTGATGTCGTCGTGCTGTCCTGCCACTGGTATAAGTAACTACCATATCCACCGGCAGCCGAGGCGCCAAGCACGTTGAACAAAGACCCCTGGCATATTACTGAATCGGGCCGTGTTGTGACATTACCTGTAATTGACGGATAAACAGTGATGATGACTGTGGCGCTGTTATCCACGCATTTGCCCGAGGTAACTTTCCTTTTATAATATGTAGTGGTTGACAAAACAGCGGGATCATAATATGAGAGTGTCGATGCTCCGGTGGCGTTTGTTGTCCAGGTTGCATTGTCGATATTTGAAAGCCACTGGTATGAATAGCTCCCGTCTCCGTTTGAAGGGCCGGAGTTCAGAGGGTTTATTCTAACCGGGTTCCAGCTAGAGCAGATCGTTTCATCATTACCCACAAGGTTGCCTGTTATCGCCTGATGAACAATAATCTTAACCGGTTTACTTATATCAACAATCGGAGTTGTACTGTTATCTGTAACAGTTCTTCTGAACCATGTTGTCTGTGTTAAGTATGCAGGAGGAGTATAAGTTACAGCAATATTTGTTCCGGGAGCTGGTGAAAACCCTGCAATGTCAGATGTTACACTGTATTCCCACAGATACGTGTAAGGAATTGTACCACCTATGGGGTTGGTACCGGATATTTCACCCATCGGAGTATCTGAGCAGATGAAGTCGGTCTGGGTTTTCGTAACGGAAGAGTAAATTGAATTATAAAGGAATCCATTAAGAAGAGGCACGAATGTTGTCAGGCTTTCCCCCGGATCACCCCCAAGCGCATCATGGCCTAAATTAGATCTTGCGCCCCATGTACCTCCGGTAATAAGAGGGTTCCCTGTTCCCGGACCTGCAGCAGCGTTTGTGGTAATCCGGCCGCCACCGCCACCGCCGCCTTCCCCAAATACACTTCCATTATCGCCGCCTGCTCCACCTCTTACAGCAAGGTCGACATTTGTTAAGAAAGATTGCAGATAAAGAGCAATGGTACCTCCACCGCCTCCGCCGCCTGCCCCGGTATTTCCGCTGGCTGCAGCTGGTTTCTCGCCATCGGCTAATATAGTATGCCCATTCCCGTCAAGAGTTTCACAAACAATTACAATTATACCACCACCCTTTCCGCCGGCAGAAGGCGTTGCACCTGACAGATATGTTGAACCGCCGCCGCCGCCGCCAAGCAAAAGGCTGCTCGACAGCAATACTGAGCTGACTGATTTTCCTCCTACCCCTCCGAATGCTCTGAAAGTGCATGCTGTACTTTCTTTTCCTCCTTTTCCTCCTTGACCAACAAGTGCTCCACCTCCGCCGCCGGAGAATCTTCCGTTCCCCCCGCCACCGCCAGTAAAATTGGCTCCGCAACCTTTAGCATATCCCGGGAATATCGGGTTTTGAACTAAACTGCTCAGATACGCTTTAAAAACCTGGCTCTCTCCTTTTATCCCGGAATTCTGCCAGGAATAGGGATAGGAAAAATTATTCAGTCCTCCGGCTGATTCTGTACAATTGCCAAGCCCGAGTTCTGCAGCTCCTCCCCAGAATCCTTTTCCTTTAACATTTATATTTGCATTCAGGGTGAGTTTGGTACCTACGATAAGTGCAACCACTCCTCCGGTCTTTGTTATACTGTCCCATGCCTGGCAGGTAAGCTCAGTGTCTACCTTCGCTGCGTTCCGTGACGGAACTCTTACAAGCTGCACATCACCATCTGCGCTAAATGTTTTTATAATATTATTCCTGAAGGTAATCTTGTTTCCAGCTCCGACCGAAAGAACAGTTAGAAATTCATATGCACCAGTAGTACCAACAGAAGTCTCGTAATCGCCATAGCCGGGTAACTCAGGAACGAGACACTCAGCCCCTTTCATCTGAATCAGGAGGACAGTGTCGCCAGCAGTGAAGTATGAAAACTGAGTATTATCTGAAATTGTTACATTGTCAGTTGGAATTGTTATATTATCAGTTCCGAGTCCAATGGCTGTTACCCTTCCATATTTATTTATTGTTCCGCCTAACGATGAAACCTGTGCAAGGAGTGAGCTTTCAAAAGCTGAAAGTATCAACATAATCAGTACTATACATTTAATATTGCACGACAACTTTCCGGTCATCAAAAGACTTTTATGAACCGCTAATATAACTAATTAATTAAACAATTCAATGGCGAAATTGTCATTCAGGAATAGACCTGGCAGGTTTCTCAACGGTGTACAAAAGTGGAAATTCCATATAGAATGTGGTGCCATTGTCCGCATCAGATTCAAACCTTATACTGCCATTAGCCTCTTCGACGTATTTTTTTACGATGGAAAGCCCCAGTCCCGTCCCGGAAGATTTAGTGGTGAAATTGGGTGTGAACATTTTTTTTCTGAGAGATAACGGGATCCCGCATCCGTTGTCTGAGACTGAGACGAGAACCTTATCCCTTGCCACTTCCATCAAAATATTTATAATGCCTTTCCTGTCAGCAGGAATTGCCTGGATGCTGTTCTTAAACAGGTTGGAAAAAATCCCGTTGATGTGCTCCTTGTCGGCATAGATAATCACTTTGCTTTCATGGGGCCATTTAACCCTGAATTCGATATTTTCAGTATCCTTGAAAAGTTCAAGAGTGGTCTTAACCTGATCCGGCAGGTTTACCTCGGCAAGGATTGTCCCGGGCAATTTTGCAAATGACGAGAAAGCTGAAGCAATTGAAGAAAGGTCATCAATGTACTCGACCTGGCTTTTTGAGAAAGTCTCTATCTTTTCCTCAAAACCGGGCGCTTTGTCTTTCCACGATTTCAGCAGCTGCTGGACATTCAGCTTCATCGGGGTAAGCGGGTTTTTTATCTCGTGAGCGATTTGCTTTGCCATCTCCCTCCATGCATACTCCCTTTCGGAGTTGGCAAGCTTATTAGCGCTATCTTCGAGTTCATCAACCATACTATTGTACTGTTTTACCATCTCCCCGATCTCATCGTTTCCCTTATATGAAAGATGTTCGCTTTTTTTGCCAAGGGAAACTGATGCCAGTCCTCCGGATAACATAGACAGGGGAGATGTAAGCCGCCCGCTTATGAATACTGCAAGGCTCATGATGATCAGGATCAGGAGCAGAGTGAAATTAATAACAGCAACTATAAGGTTTGATATCTGCCTTGCAAGGAGGCTCTGCATCCTGAAATATGGAATATTGACGTAGGCAGTTACGTTATTTTCGGTGTTGTAAAAGGGTACATATTCTGATATATATTTCATTTTCCCCACCTGTTCTGTCTGCAGGTATTCGCTCTTCTTAAGGAATGAGAGATTGATGAAAGCCTGGTTATTGATTCTATGCCCGGCCAGGTTGCGATAATAGATCTCAGGCCTTGATGTCGCCATAAGGAAACCGTTCAGGTCATAAAGGTTAATATCAGTATTGAATATGTTTGAAAGGTTGATAAGAAGCGCATTCAATGAAGCATTTGTGGTATTCCGCCAGTCGGTTGACAAATGCTTCTCTGGTGAAAGCTTATCATCAAGTTCATAATAAATTGAATTGAGTTTCTCCTTTACATTATCGGAATGCTTTGAGCGGTACTCACTTATCGTCAGGAAGGCAACCACAGTCCCGACCAGGATGAAAGAGAACAACAATATCCCTATAAAAGACATCTGAAGCTTCTGTCTGAAGTTCAGGTTCACTGATCTCCTGACGGCCGGTTTGCTGGTAACCAGCAGCAACAGGTTGATGAAAATATAAATGAAGGCAAATAGGTAGGCAAATGAGATTATAACGTCACCTGTCGCCAGCCTTGGCCGGCTGATAATTACCGTTGCATTGCCGTTTTTGAAAAGAACGTGCCTGAACATGCCGCCATTAAATATCCTGTAATCAGAATCCTTTTCAATATAATCATCATCATTTTTGTTATATGGAAATTCGCCTGATTTCAGAACAATCTCTCCGTTGATATATTTTGCAAACGAGTAATCCTTCAACCCTGAATACCCATGGAATTTTTTGTCGATCAGAAGCTCAGAATAACCTGGCTGAAAAACGTTAACATCGCTGTAAAGTTCTATGAATAAACCATTTGTAATATTACCTCCTGCAACGTGTTGCAGTTTTCCAAGATAATTTGAGCGTCCTCCCTGGTCATCGATAAAATAAAAATCAGTACCGGTAAGCTTATGCCCGTACTTTCTTATTCTCTCATCGAAAAAATCGAAACAATTGACTAATTTATTTTCATTCTCCAGCCTGAGTGATTCATTCAGCCTGCACGGTATTATATTGATATTGAAATTACCCCAATACCCGGTGAAATAAACACCATGGACGTATGTGTAAATCCTTTCAATGTCTTCCTGTCTGAAATCAGGCACATTCATCAATTTCTCAAGTGACGCATCATTGGTTAAAACGGGCCACATGTCAAGAAGCAGATGTTCGGCCTCAGGATCGTTTTCAGTCGAAAACGACAAAGCTTGTATTTTAAGATTCTCCGTTGTTTTTTTCTCAGTGAATCGTGTGATCACAAACAGCGAATAAAGGCCAAGAATGATGGAAAAGACCACAACCATGCTGAACATGCTGATGTTTCTTTTTCCTCCTATCCATATCAGAAAAACCAGGCAGGTATAAAAAGCAGCAACAACTGCCATTGACACTTTATCATGGAACAGGAAGGCAGAAATTATGCAGATTGAGATGACAACAGACAGGAGGACCCTTGTGAATTCAGTATTCTTGCGGGTAAGGAATACTTTCATTATGAGGAGCAGCGGAACAAGTGATAAAAGTATGGCTGTCACAAATCCCGCAAGGCTGAAAAAACTAAGTTTCAGAACTTTATACGATTCAAAGTTGATGTGTGAATCGGAAACCAGCTGGCTGAAAAGGTTATGAAACAGGCTCATCAGAACTGCGCCTGAAGTGATAAGAATGAGCATTAAAGGTGTACCGGTGAAACGAGTCCTGACGGGTGCATCATTCTCCGGAACATACCTGTAAAGAACATATGCAAGTATAAATGCAAGGATACTTATGATTAAAAGATGGCCAAGCGAGGGAACAAATGAATTTAGTGAAAAAATGTATGGTGAGAACAGACCAGTTACGAATATTGACGAAGGTTTTTTCAGCCAGAGTATCAACAGATACATGATAATAAAGATCAGCAGGCATGAAAATATCCCTGCTGCAGGTCTTCCCTTTCCTGCAAGAGAAGAAGTCAGCCTTAGCGAAATGATGATGATCAGGAGAAATAACAAAGTCCATAATGCCAGCGGGAGCAGGATAAATAATGAATTGCTTTTGACTTCAGGGAATGTCAGTGAGAATAAAAATAAGCCCTTGTTATTGAAGACTTTATATTCTGAAGAACCATTCTTAACATCAAATCCAGCACTGGCCGGCATTCTGAAATCCTTTTCAAATCCGCTTTTGATTATGTCATTTTCAAAACCATAATCAGTCCTGATCCTGAGAAGTCCGACAATCATTTCATTACCTTCCCTTATTGTAAGTGGCAGAAACCATCCATTCTTCAGAAAAAGTATTGGTTTTGCAAACAACGAATCATTAAGGTCTTTAGGCACATCAAAACCGTTATCGGACCAGTAGGTCAGTTTATTATCGATATATTCCAGGATAGTTATCTCGTTCTCCTCTGCTATAAGGAACACTTTGTTTTCAGAAACTGAACCATGGGGTTCACCGCGGGCAAGAACCGGTTTTAACCCGCTCAGGCAATCCTCCATCATCTTCTCCTTATCGTGCAGTATTTTATTGAATCTCTTTGTTCTGAAATGATATTCAAAATCGCTGAAGTAAACCGACTCTGCAACAAGTGACAGGAAGAAAAGGAGAATTGCTGCTGCAACAAGGAATAATATGTTCCGGTTTTTATTCATATTTATATCCCCATCCTAATCATGATGATAAGGTTCACCTTTTATTATTGTAAAAGCCCTGTAAAGCTGTTCTGCAAACAATAACCGTACCAGTTGATGAGGAAAAGTCATTTTAGAAAGAGAGAGCCTGAAATCAGCTCTTGAATATACTTCCTCCGAAAAGCCCCATGCCCCGCCTATAATAAAGACTATTCTTTTCACGGAGGCTGCAAACCTTTTTTCCAGCCATCCTGCAAATTCTGAAGTTCTTAATTCTTTTCCTCTTTCATCGAGCAATACCACGTAATCATCTTTGCCCACTGACTGCAATATCTTATTACCCTCTTTTGTCTTTTGTTCCTGGCCAGGCATATTGCGTGTGTTCTTAAGATCAGGGATTGTTATGATCTCGAATCCGGTATACTTCTTTATGCGCAAAGAATAAATTTCAATACCTTCCGAGATATGCCTTTCATTTGTCTTGCCGGTATGTATAAGGGCGATTTTCATAAATATTGGCGCGACTTTTGTGTATAACTTATCTGAACACGCATACTTGCAAAAATATAATTAATAATGCGTTCAGGCAATTATAATTATATTGAGCCGGCATGTGTGATTTTAGTTTATGAAAATAGTTAAATTTGCATTGAAATAAATTTGAAAGTCGGTAAAACTCATTTTAAATGAAACTCAAGAATATTATTCCTGTCATTTTCCTGTTAATCAACAGCCTTACAATTACGGCACAGGAGCAGACAAGGATCCCTGCCGGTATTTCAATAGCTTTCAAAGCCGGGAATGCTGCTGAGTTGTCAAAATATCTGAATTCGACGGTGGAGCTTCTGTTGCTTGATAAAGAAGATTTCTACAAAAAGAATGTTGCAGAGGCTATCCTGAAGGATTTCTTTATCTCTTATCCGACAAAGGATTTTATTATACGTCACCAGGGTGCAAAAAATGATGCTCAATATGCTATCGGCAACCTGATGACCGAGAGGGGTAACTTCAGGGTTTATTTCCTGCTCAAGAAGGTAGACCAGGATCTTCTCATTCATCAGATACGCATAGAATCTGAAAATGGAAAATAGTATCCTCAGGGAATTTATCCTAAAAAGCATCGGAGAGGATCTTGGAGACGGTGATCACTCTTCGCTCGCCTGCATACCCTGGGAAGCCAAAGGCAAAGCAAAACTGCTTATTAAAGAAGAAGGAATACTTGCCGGTGTATCTGTTGCAAAGGAGACTTTTTCTGCAATCGATAATGATCTTTCATGTGAAATATTTATTGAGGACGGGAATCGCGTCAATCCCGGTGATATTGGTTTTCACGTTTCGGGCCGGCAGCAGTCAATCCTTAAATCGGAGCGTCTTGTGCTTAATATCATGCAAAGGATGAGCGGCATTGCAACAAGCACCAACCAGTATGTTACCAGGATAAGCGGCCTGAAGGCAAAAATACTCGATACCCGGAAGACCACTCCCGGTCTCCGTTTTCTCGAAAAAGAGGCTGTTCGAATAGGTGGAGGAATGAATCACAGGATGGGACTATTCGACATGATCATGCTCAAGGACAATCATATTGTGTTTGCAGGAGGAATTGAAAAAGCTATCGAGAAGACCAGGGACTACCTGAAAAAATCGAGCAGGAAGCTTAAAATTGAAATTGAAGTCAGGAACCTTGATGATGTAATGCGTATACTTGCCAACGGGGGCGTGAACCGCATCATGCTCGATAATTTCAACCTTGAGGATACTAAAGAAGCTGTACGGCTTATTGCCGGCAGATATGAAATAGAATCTTCGGGAGGGATAACACTCGAAACAGTCAGATCTTATGCTGAATGCGGAGTCGATTTTATATCAGTTGGCGCCCTGACTCATCATATAAAGAGTCTTGATATGAGCTTAAAAGCGATTTAATCTATGCATCTTAAACCCGGGGATCCGCATTTTTTTGGGAGGGATAAGTTGCGAAATTTAACTCTTCCAGGATTCGATGGCGTTTCGATAAGTCAGGTCTTCAGGTTTGTAATAAAAGGATTCCGGAAAGGAGTGCTCGTCACAAGAGCTTCTGCCATAGCTTTTAATCTCCTGATGGCAATTATTCCTTCAACGATATTCCTTTTTACTCTCATCCCTTTCATACCGATCCCTAATTTCCACCAGGAACTCATCAAACTGTTTGAAAGCATACTCCCTGTCAATGCCTTCTCCTTCCTTGAAACTACAATCGTTGATGTGGTCACAAACAAAAGCGGCGGGTTTCTTCTGTTCATGTTTGTTGCGACTATCATTTTTTCGACCAATGGCATTCATGCAATCATAAATTCTTTTGTGGTATCTTCACACTCGTTCAAACCGAGGACATGGGTCAACCAGAGGAAGATATCCATCGTTCTCCTTTTTGTAGTCATTCTGATGATCGGGCTGGCAGGGTTCATGATTATCTTCGGTAAAATGGCCGTAACAAGGCTTGTTGAACTTCAAATAATTGAAAGACACCTTGTGATCATCATGCTCATTCTGTTCAAATGGATTATTGTTATCCTGCTTATGCTGCTGGCTATATCATTTCTCTATTATTTTGCCCCTGCTATAAAGTCCGATTTCAGGTTCATATCACCAGGGTCGATGGTGGCAACAATACTATTCATAATTACCTCCCTCGGATTTTCAGCCTATGTGAATAGTTTCGGCCAGTACAACAGGTTGTACGGCTGGATCGGAACTCTTTTGGTAATACTTCTGTGGCTCTACCTGAACTCAATAACTCTGCTGATCGGTTTTGAACTCAACCTTAGCATTAAAGAGGCAAAAGAGGATTATGATGAAAGGATCCGCACCATCAGTTGCAATGAAGAAACTGTTTGACCAGGCTGCTTAACTCATCCTGCTTGTTAAAGAGTTTTTCACTTAATCCTTTATCGTTGAAGGCTTTTAGCTTAGTGACTGAATTCTCAATTACACCAGCAGGAAATACATTGTCTTTTTCGAAGAAACCTCTTTTTTCAATCAGGCTTTCAGCCGATTCCCAGCATGATGCAGGAAGCGATTCAAGCTTCTTTCTTTTTCCTTTTTCAGATTTGTTGAAGATATTATAGTCGACATACAATGCATTGGCCATTTCAAGAGCGCCGGGCATCTCCAGCCCATGTTCAATTGCAACAACTATCCCCGCAAAAAGCTTGTAAAGATCTGCCGAGCCATCGGGCGATCTCAGCTCCACGGTCTGTTTTGTGGGCATATCCTTGTACTCAGCGCTATCGGCCGGGTTTGCATCCTTGATCATATTCATTGCGCCATTCCAGCCGAGGGGAACCCTTATAAGCACAGACCTGTTCCTGTCACCCCAGCAAATATTTGTCGGAGCTTCCTGGTGAGGAACAAGCCTGAGGTACGAGGTAGGTATTGTATTGCCAAATGCGGTAAGAGCTTTTGACAAATCAAGAATCCCGGCCATCATCTTCCTGGCTGTATCACTCAGCCGCCCATCTTTTACCATAATGTTTTCCCCATCCTTTTCGAGCATCATATGTATATGCATTCCGGATCCCGCCTTGCCTACGGTTATTTTTGGAGCAAAACTTACCTCAACACCATATTCAAATCCAAGCATTCTTAATATCCACTTCGTAATCAGGAGCTGATTGACGGCATCTTCAGGTTCAACAGGCAGAAATTCTATCTCATGCTGCTCAAAATCATCTCCATCCTTTGAAAAGCTTCCGACCTCAGAATGACCGTACTTGATACGGCACCCTGCCCTGGCACACATTTCGAGGGCTTCAACCCTCAGATCCTCAAATTTTGCAAAAGGTTTTGACTGGTGATAACCCTTCTGGTCAATAAGAGGATACAGATCATCGTGAGGTGATTTGATATAATATTCAAGCTCTCCGAAAGTCCTCAGCCTGTAACCTGTATTTTTTGTAAAACGGGAATAGGCTTTCCTGAGGATATATTCAGATGCGCTCTCAAGAGGATGACCATTGCTGTTGTAAAATGAGCACAGAATCTCAAGTGTCGGTGTTTGTGTGAAAGGATTGACAAAGGCAGTCCGGTACCTTGGAATAACATAAAGATCGCTTGAGCCAGCCTCAACAAAGGAGAAAAGGTTTGATCCATCGACTCTTTCACCGGCAGTCAGAATTGATTCCAGATGCTCTCTGCTGTACGGGACAAAGTTTAGTGATTTCAACTTCCCGTCATCTGCAGCATACCGGAAGTTGATCATAGATATCCCTTTAGCTTCAATGAATTTTATGATATCATCACGAGTGAAATCGCGTGCCGGTTTTTGCAAAAACTGAACCAGTTCATTGGGATTCAGCAGTACATCGTTAGTTTGCATATAAAAAAATAAGGTTTGTAAAAGTACATATTTAACAGAAGCATATTGATGCTAAAAGTCATAATACTGGCTCATTGCCTTACGGGTTGATAATTATCCTTTTTTGATTATTTTTGGAGCAGCAAAAGTGCAATAAATGAAAAAATGGATAATTTTTCCTGCTCTACTTCTTCTTTTAAGCTGCAAGGGGAAACAGCCTGAATCATATTTTACTCCTGAAAAGGCAATCCGGTATTTCAAAAAAATTGAAGATGCCTGCAACAGGGATAATGGTAAATTATGGGGGAAAAATCTTTACGGACCTGTGATTTTCATTGATCGTACTACCAGGAGAGTCACTGCAAACTTTCCTGATAATGAAGGGCTTTTAAAAGAAAAGGATGGCGTTTATTCCGGCACTTATCCAAAAGAGCTGATTATTAATAATGGCGCAGTCAAATATGGAGGAACGCTGTTTGGAATGGCTCCCCTTCCAGCCGAAGAGGATGAGTACAGAATACTAAACAGGGCTGTCCATGGGCTTTTTCACCGGTACCAGGAGATGGCTGGCTTTGCCTCATCGGGGTATTTGACCATGAACATGGATGAGAAAAATGCAAGAGTCTGGATCAAGCTTGAATGGAAAGCGCTCAGAAAAGCTCTTAATTCGCAGGGAGAGGAACAGGAGCTTGCAATCAGGGATGCCCTGGTTTTCAGAGGTGCCAACCATGAGTTCTACCAGAAATATATCAAGGACGAAATCAAATTTGAAAATTATGAGGGTCTCGCCACTTTTACATATACTCTGCTTTCCACTATCACTCCGGAAGAATTCAACCAGCGGCTGATGGAAAATCTCGACAGGATTTATTCCATGCAGTCCTATTCAAGGTCGTATGGATCTATTCATGGTGCCCTTTATGCTACCCTGCTATACAGGAAAGGCTTTGATTTTACCACTATCAGGTCCGAAGATGTAGATCTTGGTGAACTTGTCAGAAAAGCATATAATATCCAGCTACCTGCGGTATGCCGCGATGTGGCGGGCAGTCTTGCTCTCAATTATGACCTTGAGACGATAAGAACTGAAGAAGCAAAACGGGAATCAGATATACGGGAAAGAATCCACCGTATGACCAGCACCTTTACTGAAAAACCTGTAGTCTTTCTCGAACTCGAAAGCCCTTACTTTGATTTCGAGCTTGAAGATATCCACGCCATGGATACTCTTGGCACGCTTTACAGCAAATTGCGCGTTTCTGATAACTGGGGCAAGCTTACTGTCGAAGAAGGGGGCTGCCTGGTTTCGAATAACTTCAAATTCCTCAGGATAACGGCTAAGGGATATAAGGCCGATAAAAACAAGTTCGAGGGCGAGGGATGGGTACTTCTGCTCAATAATGACTGGGAACTCGTTCCGGTAAATCAGAATTATTTCGTAAGAAAACTGATGCCATAACCCCCGGGGGATTGACCCCCGGTCCTCCGCCTGTGGCGGAGGACCTGCGCCCTAAAGGGGCCCTATACTGTAGATACATCTAAATCATGTAACCGAGTCAAGCCCCCTTCAGGGGGCAGGCCCGCGTAACACGCGGGACGGGGGTTTTGTTAAAACCGATAGGAGCCCTTTTATGGGCAGTGCCCCGCAATGCGGGGGACGGGGGTTTATTTCTTCTTTAGTTCTTTTACTCTCTCTTCAAGCGACTTTATCTTGGATTCCGTATCGCTTTTCTTTTTCCTTTCCAGGTCGATGACACTGGCAGGAGCGTTTTTAACAAAACGCTCATTATCGAGCTTTTTCATTACTGATGCAAGAAATTCCCTGTTATATTCCAGCTCTTCGCCGATTCTTGCAAGTTCACCCTCAACATCAAGTTTATCACCAAGAGGTATGAAAAACTCGGTTGTTTGAACCATGAAGGAGGCTGCTCCCTGTACTTTCTTATCGATGAATCTCACATCCGATAAATTACACAGCCTGGCAATAAGCGGGAGAAACTCCCTGTCATATTTATCCTCAACCGAATTAATGCAGAGAATCAGGCTCTCCTTATTCGGTATATTCTTTTCCTTACGTACAGTTCTCACAGCACTGATGGTCTCCTTCACTATATCAAAACGCATGATCAGCTCCTTATTGAACTTTCTGGATGCTGGCATCGCTGAGACCATAAGGCTTTCACCATCCTTTCTTTCCTCAAGCATCTGCCATATTTCCTCTGAGATGAATGGCATGAAAGGGTGTAACAGTCTCAGGAGATTGTCAAATATGGCTGATGTTGCCTTATAGGTTACCTTATCAATGGGCATCCCGTAATCTGGTTTAATGCTTTCGAGGTACCACCCCGAAAACTCATCCCAGAAGAGTTTGTACACATTCATCAGTGCTTCTGAAATTCTGAATTTCCTGAAATTGGAATCAATCTCAGCAGTCGATTTCTTTATTGCCTCATTCATCCATTTAACTGCCACTTCCGACGAATCAGGCTGATCGATCTTTTCGTCAACATTCCATCCCCTGACGAGCCTGAAGGCATTCCATATCTTGTTTGCAAAATTGCGTCCCTGCTCCGGAAGGGAGTCTTCATATAAAAGGTCATTTCCTGCAGGAGAGCATAAAAGCATTCCGACGCGCACTCCATCGGCGCCAAACTTCGCTATCAGGTCAAGCGGCTCAGGCGAATTACCCAGTGATTTTGACATTTTTCTTCTCTGCTGGTCGCGTACCAGTCCTGTAAGGTAAACATTGCTGAAAGGCTTTTTCCCCTGATATTCATAGCCCGCAATGATCATTTTTGCTACCCAGAAGAACAATATTTCAGGTGCAGTAATAAGGTCGTTTGTAGGATAATAATATTTAATATCAGGATTCTCCGGTTCAAGAATGCCGTTGAATGAAGTTATCGGCCATAGCCATGAAGAGAACCATGTGTCAAGCACATCTTCATCCTGTCTCAGATCGCTCTCTTTCAGAGCTTTATTGCCGCTCTTTTCCCTGGCAAGCTTCAGAGCACTGGCGGCATTTTCCGCAACTACGAATTCATTGCCCCTGTAGTACCACGCTGGTATCCTGTGTCCCCACCAGAGCTGGCGGCTGATGCACCAGTCATGGACATTCTCCATCCAGTGCCGATAAAGATTTTTAAATTTTGCGGGATGCAGATGAACCTCTCCGTTCATCACTGCATCGAGAGCCGGTTTCGATAATTTATCCATTTTCAGGAACCACTGCATCGAGAGCTTTGGCTCAATAACTGCGTGGGTGCGCTCAGACCGGCCAATTTTGTTGTTATAGGGAACTACCTTTACAAGATTGCCTGTACGCCTGAGTTCTTTTTCTGCCAGCTCTTTTGCGACAAACCTGTCAGCTCCAACGAACATCGCAGCATTCGAACTTATGGTTCCGTCATCATTGAAAATATCAATTGACCCGAGATTGTGCTTCTGCCCTATTTCATAATCATTTATATCGTGTGCAGGCGTGATTTTCAGACATCCTGTACCAAATTCCATATCGACATAATCGTCAAAAATGAAGGGTACTTCCCTGTTTGCCATTGGGACAATGACTTTCTTCCCTTTCAGATGCCTGTACCTCTCGTCATTTGGGTTCGCGCAAACAGCAGTATCGCCAAGGATTGTCTCCGGACGAGTTGTTGCAACAGTGACATAATCATTCCAGCCGACAACTTTATACCGTACATAATAGAGTTTCGACTGTTCTTCGGTAAAATAGACCTCCTCATCCGATACGGCAGTTCTTGCCTGGGGATCCCAGTTGACCATCCTTACACCCCTGTATATGAGTCCCTTGTTATAAAGATCAACAAATACTTTTATAACAGAATCATATCTCTTGTCATCCATCGTGAAAAGAGTTCTATCCCAGTCACATGATGCGCCAAGTTTTTTAAGCTGCTCAAGAATTATTCCGCCATGCTTGTTGGTCCATTCCCAAGCATGTTCCATGAACTTTTCCCTTGAGATAAATCTCTTCTCTATACCTTCGCTCTTAAGTTTGGCTACAACTTTGGCTTCAGTGGCAATTGAGGCATGGTCAGTTCCGGGAACCCAGCACGCATTTTTGCCAAGCATCCTGGCGCGGCGTACTAGCACATCCTGGATTGTATTGTTCAGCATATGTCCCATATGTAGCACGCCGGTCACATTTGGTGGCGGAATTACGACAGTATATGGTTCTCTTTTGTCGGGGGTACTTCTGAAAAAGCCGTGCTTCATCCAGTAATCGTACCATTTGTTCTCTGCCTTTCCGGGCTCATATTTGGAAGGTATCTCCATTGGTAGGGTTGGTTCGGTTAGTTCGGTTGAACTGCAAAATTAGAAATTATTATGAATTCAATATTTTATTTACTTTGCATAGGATTTTAAAATCAATTTAATAGAAAATTATGCCATCGATATCTGAAAAAGGCAAGGCTATGCCTGCATCCCCGATCAGGAAGCTTGTACCTTATGCTGAAGAAGCAAAAAGAAAAGGAAGAAAAGTATATCATCTGAATATCGGCCAGCCCGACATTCCAACTCCAGACGTTGCTCTTAATGCCATTCGCAACATTGATCTGAAGGTTATAGAATACAGCCACTCAGCAGGAAATGAATCTTACCGTCGGAAGCTTGCCGGGTATTACCGGAAGATCGGCATAAATATAGATCACACTGAAATACTTATAACTACCGGAGGGTCTGAAGCAATTTTATTTGCCCTTATGACGTGCCTTAATCCGGGTGATGAATTGATTATTCCTGAACCTTTCTATGCCAATTATAATGGTTTTGCCACAACGGCAGGCGTTAAAATTGTTCCTGTCACTTCGCATATAAAAAATGATTTTGCGCTTCCTCCCATTTCGGAAATCGAGAAGAAGATAACTCCAAAAACCAAAGGTATAATTGTCTGCAATCCAAACAATCCAACGGGATATCTGTATTCAAGGGAGGAGCTCTTTCACCTGCGGGATATTGTTAAAAAGCATGACCTCTATCTCTTTTCCGATGAAGCTTACCGGGAGTTCTGCTACGACGGGGCTGAACATTTTTCTTCAATGAAGCTTGAGGGAATTGAAAATAATGTAATCCTCATTGATTCAGTATCTAAAAGATACAGCGAATGCGGAATCAGAATAGGAGCGCTCATTACAAAGAACAGGGAGGTAATTTCCACTGCCCTCAAATTTGCGCAGGCCCGTTTATCACCTCCGGGACTCGGTCAGATTGCAGGTGAAGCTTCGATAGATACTCCGCCTGAATACTTCAGGGAAGTAAACAGAGAGTACACAGCCCGCCGCAATTATATGGTAGAGGCTCTGAATAATATCCCTGGTGTATATTGCCCAAAACCAAAAGGCGCTTTTTATACTGTTGTAAAACTACCGGTTGACAATGCTGACAAATTTGCACAGTGGCTGCTTGAAGATTTCGAATACAAAAACCAGACAGTCATGGTTGCCCCTGCATCAGGATTTTATTCTGATCCTTCATCAGGAAAAGATGAAGTCAGGATTGCCTATGTCCTTAAGATAGAGGATCTTAAAAATGCAATTGAGACGCTTGCAGAAGCGCTGAAAGTCTATCCAGGCAGAAAGATGTAGAACCCCCAGTCATCAGCCAGTTGGCTGATGACTTGCCCCCTAAAGGGAGCTTAAATTCTGAAAATTATAGTAATCTGTTTAGATATAGAGTATTAGCCCCCCGGTATGAAATCCCGATTTATCGGGAGGGGGGTTGGGGGGTTAATCATAGAGCAGATATTTCTGTCTTATTTTACGGAATTCTGTTAACCCGGGCTTCCATGATCTTCTGATCTGATCAGGGGTCATACCTCTCTGGATCTGCTCGCGTAATACAGATCCTCCGGCAAGCACATCAAAATATGGAATAAAGAATTTATCTTTTTGCGGGTAATTGCGGTAACCATCAATCACCCATTCAAGATTAACTTTCGGTGATGGCACTATCTTGTCTTTTATTGCACTGCGCAGATCAGTTCCATAGCATTTCACACCCAGCAGAATCGGATTTCTCGCTCCCTCGGTACTTTCAGGAATAAAACTGAAACCTTTATCAGGTAAAAGCGGTGATCCATAAACCTGGAAAGGGAAAGGAGTTCCCCTGCCAATAGAGATATTTGTACCTTCAAAAAAACATATCGACGGGTAGAGATAAACAGATGTTTGGTTAGGCAGATTTGGTGACGGTCTTACAGGAAGTTCATAAAAAGATTTATGAGTGTAATTCTTACACTTAATAACGGTCAGATTACATTTTATCCCATTTTTCAGCCAGCCTTCTCCGTTTATCATCAATGCATATTCGCCGATTGTCATTCCGTAAACAATGGGCACAGGATGCATCCCGACAAATGAACGGTTGGCAGTGTCGAGCACATTACCATCACAGTAAAAGCCATTGGGATTTGGCCGGTCGAGAACAATACACCTGATATTGCTCTCAGCGCAGGCTTCCATTACATAATGAAGTGTCGATATATAGGTATAAAACCTGACACCAACATCCTGGATGTCAAAGATTACGACATCAATTCCTTGTAAATCGTCCGGCGATGGTTTGAAGTGAGACCCATACAGGCTGATAACAGGCAATCCTGTAATGGTATCTTTTCTGTCAAAAATTGTTTCACCTGCATCTGCCCAACCGCGAAAACCATGCTCCGGTGAAAATATCTTCATGATCTTTCTTATGTCTACCCCGTTACTTAAAAGATAATCAACAAGATGTACATTTCCGACCATTGAGGTCTGGTTTGCAGCTATTGCAATTGACTTACCTTCAATCAGATGCTTATACTGATCGTACCGGTCTGCTCCAGGAACAATCGTTTTTTTAACCCCATAACAGGCAGAAGTTAAAAGTGCAAGGATCAATAACAGGTGAAATTGCCGTTTCATCTTTAGAGAATTTTCCAGTGTAAATCTAGGATTTTTATACTATTTATCAGGCCAGACACATATAATTGATTATTTAGTAAATTTGAAACCTTATACCACACATGAACCTGCCATATTTCATAGCAGAACGCCTTATTAAAGGAAGAGCCGAGGGAAATTCATTTTCAAGGCCTATAAATGTCATTGCCGTTATCGGTATTGCAATGGGCCTTGCAGTGATGATCCTTGCCGTGGCAATCCTGACGGGTTTCAAGCAGCAGATACGTGAAAAGGTTGTCGGTTTCGGTTCAAATATCCAGATAGTAAATTTTGATTCCAATCTTTCATTTGAGACCGCTCCCATCAGTGAAGGTCAGGTGTTCATTCCAAAAATCAGGATGATCCCGGGCATAAGCCATGTTCAGGTATTTGCTACCAAGGCGGGTATAATCAAAACAAATGATGAGATACAGGGGGTTGTGCTGAAAGGTATCGGAAGCGATTTTGACTGGAGCTATTTCGGCAGCAATATGGTTGATGGTACTGTTTTTACAGTTAATGACACCTCGCGCGCATTAACCGACAAGGTAATCATCTCAAAGAAGATTGCTGATATGCTTAAGCTCAAAACAGGAGATTCCTTTGTAATGCATTTTGTGCAGGATCCTCCGCGTTTTCGGAAATTCACAATCAGTGGCATCTATGAGACAAGCCTCGAAGAGTTTGACAAGATGTATGTGTTTTGCGACATAGGCCATATTAAGCGACTGAATGGCTGGAAGAATGACCAGGTTAGCGGATTTGAGATCTTCATAAAAGATTTTGACAAACTCAACGAAATGACCCAGGAAGTCCGCGATGTTGTCGGATATAAGATAGCGGAGGATGAAGAAAAATTCAAGGTCACCAGCATCAGGTCTAAGTATCCACAGATATTTGACTGGCTTAATTTCCAGGATGTAAACGTCATCATTATCATTTCCCTCATGCTGGTAGTTGCAGGATTCAATATGATTTCGGGGCTTCTTATACTGATACTTGAAAAAACGAATATGATCGGAGTTCTTAAATCTCTTGGTTCCGATGATACAACAATAAGAAGGGTGTTTCTTTACCAGGCAGCCTGGCTTATCGGTAAAGGTCTCTTCTGGGGAAACCTTATCGGTATAGGGCTCGCATTCCTTCAACTGAAGACAGGTCTGGTAACCCTCGACCCGTCGTCATATTACATTAAAACCGTCCCGGTAAACCTGCAGCTCTCTCACATACTATTGCTTAATGCAGGCACGATGGCAGCTATCCTGATCATGCTGCTGGTGCCTTCAAAGCTTATCAGCAGGATAACACCCGTAAAGGCAATCAGATATGATTGATGAATGCGATGCCGGCTAATCTTCCGTTTTAACGAACGGCTGGCAAACCTGCTATGCCATTGCTTCCGGTTTTAGAGGCCATGCTGAGCCTTGCCTCCGCAGGAATTATATTCCTGTAATGGTCATATCTCTCAAGTACTTCCGTAACAAAATTTACCGACTCCGTTCCCCTGAAATAACCGTTCTTTACAACTGAGTCGTTAAAGTACTTCGGATCAGATTTTTTAAGGAGCCAGACTGCAACATTCCCATCCCATTTCTCTGGGTTCATGCCGTTTTTGCTTGCGAGCTTCATGGCATCCAGAACATGCCCGGGACCTGCATTATAAGACGCAAGGATGAATTTTATGCGCTCCTCAGGATCAGTGATTTTTGACTCAAATATCGACTGGAGCCGGTTAATATACATTGTACCAGCCTTGATATTGTTTAAAGGTGAAGCAGTTACGTCAATATCGAAGTTTTCCCCGGTGACGGGCATTACCTGCATGAGACCATAGGCGCCGACCCTTGATTCGACATCAGGATCAAACCTTGATTCCTGGCAAATAAGAGAGGCAAGCAGCCGCCAGTCCCAGTTTATCCTCGTACTGGCCGATTTGATCATATCATCCCATTGTGATATTCTACCGGTATTGATATAATAATAATCACTCTTTACAATTGTCTCCGACCGGGAATTCCTGAAGTACTTTGCATAGAGCAAAGCATAAGATCCGGTTTTCCTATATGTATCGATCCATTGATTAAGCTCATTCAGGATCTTTCCGGAGTTGTTCTTCCTCAGTCCCCATGCAATATTCTGCATGAAACTCACAGGAGTGCTTATATCAATGTCAGGATAATAGGTAGAATTGACCATGGCAATATTCTCATCACAGACAGTATAATCAATTTCCCCTTTTGCGACATTCTTTATAAGCTCTTCTGAATCAAATGGAACTTCAATTATATTAATTGAATCGCCAATCTCATCCGAGAGTGTTTTAAGCCTTTCAGCATATGCGGAACTTTCCTGCACATAAATGCTTTTATGAGCGAGCTCGATCTGATTTCTCACAAGATGCCTGTCAGCGGCCTCCTCAGTCATCGAACGCCAGCTGCGCGGTTTACGCTGCACAAGTACTTGTCTGGTTTCAGCAATCGGATTCGTAAAAAGTATATCCTTCTTTCGTGTGGAATTAACTGTAAGTCCGAGTGCAAGAAGGTCAGCTTCGCCTGAATTCAAAAGGTTGAGAGCTTGATTTATATGATTCTCCGTTATGATCTCAAGGTCAATGCCAATATAGTCTGTGAAGGCTTTAAGCAGTTCATAGTTAAAACCCATCGGTTCTCCCTTGTAAATAAAGTAATTTATTGAATTATAATCTGTAACCGCTACAAGCTTACCCCTTTTCATAATAGAATCAAGATCTGGGGAAAAAGCGTTAAGATTATCGGAGATGTTGGGTTTATTGGTGCAGGAAATTAAAGCTGCCACCATGATTGCGAATAAAATAGTTAACTTTTTTACCAAAGATATTGTATTAATTAAACATCCGCTTTCTAACAAAAAAGCGGGTGCAAAGATACAATAATTTTTTAATTATAAAAAGTCCAGGCTACACCATACCTTAACATCCTGATATTCTGTGGATAAGATGGTATCATGAAGTAATTGTAACCCATAAATCCAGAGTTGACATGGTCGTACATAACAAAGATCCTTGTTCTTTTCAGCTTCACATTGAGGAAAACATTGATAAACGGGTAATCGCCGATCTTTGTCACATCCTGCCTGTAAAACCTCCCCGTGGCAGGCATCCATTCATAAGCATAATAGGGTGTATGATAGAATACTTCCCCTCCGATCTGTGTGTTCAGCCTGCCGTTAGTCTGCTTAAACCTGAAAAGATGCTCAAAGAATAGTGCAGAGCGGACCGAGGCCAGCGGAAGATCAAGTACATCAGAATTGCTGCTTTTTTGAACGAGAAGATCAGTTGCCAGATGGAATTTCCAGGCCCGGAATTCCTTTCTGGCCGTTATTGCAGCAACCGAAAGCCCTCCTGTATGCTGAGAAGGAAGTGCGTATTTATCAAAATCAGTATAATTGTCTATTATCGCATAATTAAATCTCAGCTCAGTATTCCGTGCAGGAAACGAAAAATCAGTTCCCAGGTCAATCCTGAACTCCTTGTTCATATTGTTATTCCATTCAAAATTATTGCTGCTCCATCTGTCATACCAGAATGAGGGCTGCCTGTTCATGATGTCACCGGTAATATCCCATGTTGCCATGCCTTTCTTCCAATAAAACGTCTTCGATATCTTGCCGTTAATTATGAAATCGCCTATTCTGTACCCTGTCAGAAAAAGTTCGCCATCGGCCGCCCACATGAATTTTCCTCCGATATCATTGTAAAGCTTCCCGACCAGAATATTGCTGCCTCTCTTCCATATACCAGCTATAACAGGGAAAGGAGCACCATATTCAGGCATTGTAAACTGGCCGAATCGGAGAAGCTCATTTCGAATTCCTACGCCCCCTCCAAGCCTGAATTTTCTTGTTTCATCAGTCGTAAAATCAAATCTCACGGTGTTTTTCAGGCTTCGCGCATAAAGAGAATCAAAGGTGGCATTTGTATTTAGGTATATCGTATGATAAAATCCAGACACCGGATAATTGTCAGAATAAGTTCTTTTGTTAGTCTCCCATGTCATAATATGGGAAAATGTACCACTGAGTCCAAGGAAACCGGAACTCTTTTTCCCTGTACTATCAACAGTTACATTTCCTCCGATCTTATATCTCTGCACCAGTAGAATGTTCCTGTTTTTAAGAACGGCGATGGCTGGATTTGCATTCAGAGGTTCCATCTTGATGTGTATATCCCTTCCTGTGTAAAGACTTAGCTGGTCAGTGCCTGTTATTCCCCCATTTTCATAGGAAATCAGATTATTGATCCCGGCAGCGAAATAGAGCTTGTATTTCGGTCCTGTATAAGAGGTGTGAAAGGTAAATGAATGGTCTTCAGCTCTCTGGTAGTTATACTGACCCAGGCTGTAAATAATATCATAAATAAAGCCGAAGTTCAGGTACCTGTTGATATTCTGGGAATGGCGCACCCTGAATGTCTGCTCCGATGTCTCCCTTGGGGCTCCGAAGGTCCAGACAGCTTCAGTGAACGGTACCTGTGTATCCATAAATACTGTCCGGTCGGGGGTGTACATGAAAGGGTAATAATCTGAATAAAGGTATTTATCAGGATCTGTGATCCGGTCAAAGAAACTGAGCTGGTAAAAAGGAAGGCCATAATTTCCGAGTGTGGCATTCATTGAAGAATACCGGTCGGATATCCGGTACCTGTGGAATAATGAAAAAACAGTATCAAAAGGAATGGCAACTTCTTTTGTAAAGTCGGATGAGAGGGTCCACTGGCGTATTATTTTTTGCTTTGGCTCATTTTTTTTCTGAGCAGATAATCCGGCCCATGATAAAAGAAAAAGTAATATCGCGAATGCTCTTTTCATCAGCGCAAATATAGAAAAAAACCAGTAGGGACGCTGCATGCAGCGTCCCTACATCAAGTTATTCATCCATTCACCATTCAGTCGACATTATCGTTCAGATAGGCATTGTTTTCGCGAAGAACCGGCCCCTCATCTTCATCGGAGGTAAGGGTGAACTTCGATAATTTGCTCTCTGAAGTTGTGTCAGGCGATCCGACCGGCATATTCCTTCTTATATATGCAGGAACATCCTCGAATGTGTCAATATTCTCCTTCATCGTCTTATTTGACAATCCCTCCTTTTTCAGAATGTTCTGCATATGCTTGACCTTTCTTAATGTGGCCTCAGGTTTTTCACGGTCGTCATCTTCATTCCCGTTGTTTGTTTCTCTCATAGCTGCATTATTTTCCGCTCTGTTCAGGTTGAAATCGAGTTCTCCCTGTGACTCCTCCTCAAAATCGGCTATTATTGAGTTGTGCCTGCCTTTTTCATGAACCGTAAAACTCTCCTCAACCCTCTCGGGGATTATTTTGGGCGGAACCAGACCGGCATTTTCGAGCATTTCAACCTTCTTTTGCTTTTTAGCTTTATATGGCTGGAAGATGCTGTTTGCCTCAAAGCCAGTTGCAATGACGGTAACGCTTATATTCTCACCAAGGTTTTCATCCTGCGACAGTCCCCTGATTATCAGTGCGTCCTCTGAAGCTGCCTCATATATGTAATCAGTTATCTCGCCGAGTTCATCCATGGTGAGTTCATGTTCACCGGTCCCGGAGGTTATATTTATAAGTATGCTTTTTGCACCAGTAATATCGTTCGAGTTGAGCAATGGCGATGCCAGAGCATCCTCTATTGCCCTGATAGCCCTGTTCTCACCGGCAGCCGCTCCCATTCCCATTATGGCAACACCGGAATCTTTCATTACTGTTTCCACATCTGCAAAATCGACATTAATATAGCCGGTTACAGTAATTATCTCAGCAATGCCTTTTACAGCAGTGGTCAGCACATCATCAGCTTTTGCGAAAGCAGTAGAGACACCCTGGTTGCCGTAGATCTCCCTCAGTTTTTCATTATTGATAACCAGGAGCGAGTCGACATGATCCTTTAGCTCAGTTATACCGTCGATTGCATACCTGATGCGCACTTTGCCCTCCGATTTGAACGGAATTGTTACAACAGCAATTGTCAGCAGGCCTGCTTCCTTGCATGCTTTGGCGATGACAGGTATTGCTCCTGTTCCGGTGCCGCCCCCCATGCCTGTGGTGATAAATACCATCCTGGTATTTCCTCCCAGGGCATCCATCACATCGTCGATGTTTTCGAGCGCGGCCTTCTTTCCCTTTTCAGGTTGGCTTCCGGCCCCCATTCCTTCGGTAAGAGACTCACCGATCTGAACCTTAACGGGGACAGGGCTTTTTATAAGGGATTGGTGGTCGGTGTTGCAGATTATGAAATTCACATCCCTGATGCCCTTTTCAAACATATGATTCACAGCGTTATTCCCGCCTCCCCCGATTCCAAGGACTTTTATAATAGATGATCTTTCCACGGGCAGATCAAAGTTCATTATATCGTCAGGCATAGTTTTATTTTTTTTATTGTTTATGAACAGCAAAAATTGATTTGAAAAACCATATTTAACCTCTTTAATTAATTGCTGAATCCTCAACCTCGAACATTTTTGACATCATCATTCTTATCTTTTCAGTCAGCGAGGTTTTGGGCTCTTCCTGGTATTCAACGGGGGCTTCAGTCTCATTGGTCACCGTCTCCTCCCTGGTTTCGGCTTCAACTTTTGGCGGTCTTACAAATTCTTCCTGCTTGCCTGCGCTGAACGATTTCTTGTAAGTCTCAATATAATCGAAACCTCTCATAATCAGGCCCACTGCTGTTGCATACATCGGCTGGTTTATCTCATTTTTGCCTGTGCCTGCAAGATGTTCGTTCGGCAGCCCTATCCTGACATCCATGGCTGTTTTGAATTTCATGAGCTGAGGAAGATGCTTGAGCATGGCTCCGCCTCCGGTAATTACCACTCCTGCAGCAAGCTTATCGGCGTAACCTGAATTCTGGATTTCAAAATTGACAAAATCGATTATCTCCTCCATTCGTGACTGGATGATATATGCAAGACTTCTGAAAGAAATCTCTTTTGGTTCCCGGCCGCTGATCCCGGGGATGGAAACAACCTTGTCTTCCGGAGCTATATCGCCAAGAGCAGACCCGTACTGGAGCTTTAGCTGTTCAGCGTGCCTCGCAAGAATGGCGCATCCCTCCTTGATATCTTTTGTAACAACATTCCCGCCAAGAGGTATCACAGCTGTATGGCGTATGATATTATCGTAGTAAACAGCCACGTCGGTTGTTCCACCGCCAATGTCAACCAGCACAACACCGGCTTCCTTCTCATCATCGGTAAGGACAGCATCTGATGAAGCAAGGGGTTCAAGAATCATATCCTTGACAGTAAGATTTGCCTTCCTGACGCACTTTTCGATGTTTTTTGCAGCCGCAACCTGTCCTATAACGATATGAAAATTGGCCTCCAGCCTCCTTCCGCACATTCCGATAGGGCTCTTCACCCCGGTCTCGTTATCGACAATAAAGTTTTGCGGAATGACGTGAATGATCTCTTCACCGATATCAATATGTATCTTATGCATATCCTCAATAAGCCTGAAGACCTCCTCCTTCTTAATCTCATCTTCATAGTTATCGCGTGTTATATAGCCGCGGTTCTTCATGCTTTTGATATGCTGGCCGGCAATGCCGACAAATACTTCGGAAAAGATTATTCCCGATCTTTTCTGCACATCATCAACAGTAGTCTGGATTGCATTGACGGTATCTTCAATGTTCAATACCACACCTCTTTTTACACCTTTTGAAAGTGCCTTGCTTAATCCGAGAATTTCTATTTTGTCGTTCTCGTTTTTCTTACCGACAATTGCCACAATTTTTGTGGTTCCTATGTCGATTGCTGCTACGTACTGTTCTTTTTTATTCATATAAGTTAAATATGGTTTCTAATTATCTTTTTTTGCAAACAATCTGGTCCTTGAATTCAAGGTTTATTGTGGAATATTTATTCCATCCGACTTCAGGAAGCACCTGATCATAAAAAGCGGCCAGGTTTCTGAGCTTGCCTTTGTAATTTTCGAATGTGCCAAGGTGAACAATGTGATTCCCAACCCTTGGGATCAGGTCTATTTCATTATTTCCGTCAACATAGATCTGGTCGATTTGTGCTGACCAGAAAGAATCGTCATTTATATAATTGACGAAATAGTACATGTCTTTTAATATCGAATGCTTTACATTAGTGTCAATAACGCTGAGGCTGTCGAGCATGGCCCCGGTTACGGTGACATTCCCTTCAACCATATGAAGTCTTGGAGTATATAAATTCCTTCTCCTGAATACAAACCCTTCATTGTCGACGAAATAATCGCCGCCATCATTGGGGATAAGCCTCATTATAGGGTTGCGCTGATCTGCGTAAACATGAAGGGCACCATCTATAGTCAGGTATACTTCAGCCGTTTTAAGTTCATGAAGCACATTTATCCTGTTTTCGATATTGAAGGTTGAAATATCCTTCACCTTCTTTCCTATAATCCTGCTGCTGTTGCCGTAAACCAGATTTATAAGCTGTCTCTTCGTTACAAAATGATAATCAGCTGAATCTGTTATATCTATAACAATCCCGCTGCATGGCTTTGAGTTCGATGATGATGCAAGGTATACAGGCATTATAATAAGGTATAATACCGGCACTATCATTAATATCTTCATCAGTCTGTTCACCTTCCTCTCAACTCCTTTAACCTTTTTTCAATCGGTTCAACAAGCCTGTCAATATCCCCGGCCCCGATTGTGACAAGAACATCAAGTTTCTTTATATCCAGCTTTCCTGGTATATCATTCATCTCCATCATGAACTTATTTGCCAGCTTCATCTTTTCGAATATCATTCCTGATGAAACACCTTCAATCGGTCTTTCCCTGGCAGGATAAACCGGAAGAAGAATTACTTCATCAAGCTTATCAAGAATAGCCGCGAAACCTTCTGCATGGTCGCGGGTACGTGTAAACAGATGTGGCTGGAAAATAGCTGTGATCTTTCTCCCTCCGAAATACTCCCTTACAGATGTTATGCAAGCCCTTATCTCTTCAGGATGATGGGCATAATCATCGACATAAGCCAACCCGGGCTGGTTGACCCTGATATCGAATCTCCTCCTTACCCCCTGAAAAAAAATAATTGCCTTTCGTATTTCATCTTCAGTGACTTCGCAATTAAGTGCAACAGCAATTGCAGCTGTCAGGTTTTCGATATTAATTATTCCGGGGAAGGGGAAATGGAAATCACTTAAAATACCACCGGGGGTCTCAATGTTGAAGGAGTAAAAATCCTTTTTGTGTTCCACGTTAAAATACCTGTAATCTGAGCCGGGTTCTGACCCGTATGTCAGACAAGTCACTCCCTCAGGGTGAATAATCTTTCCTTTTAATTTCTGATTGTAAATAAGCTTTCCGCCCCTCCTGATCTTCCCGCAGAATTCATTATAGGCAGCAATCATCGTTTTATGATCGCCATATATTTCGAGATGATCAGGATCAAGGGCTGACACCACTGCCATAAGCGGGTTCAGCTTGTGAAACGACCTGTCATACTCGTCAGCTTCCATGACTGTGAACTTGCTTTCACCAAGTATCAGATTTGAATTATAGTTTTTCGAAATCCCTCCCAGAAATGCCGAACAATCGACATGAGATTGTTTCAGCAGGTGGGCGGTCATGGTGGAAATTGTTGTTTTGCCGTGAGTTCCGGCAATAGCTATAGTATCTGTTCCCTGTGAGATTGCTCCAAGAATCTCTGATCTCTTGTAAATCGAATAACCGTTCTTTCTGAAATATGAAAGTAATCTGTTCTCGGCAGGTATTGCAGGGGTATAAACAACCAGAACTTTCCCCTTATTCTCCGGAAGCCTGTAAAATTCCGGCAGAGTCTCAATATCATCAATAAAGGAGATGATGCATCCAGCCGCGGCAAGGTCATCGGTTATTCTGCCTGTGCTCCTGTCGTAACCGGCAATATCATATCCCCCTCTGACAAAATATGAAGCAAGGGCACTCATGCCGATTCCGCCTATCCCGACAAAATATATTCCTTCTATGGAGCTGAAATCAATCATTAATTTGCCAGTTTTAAAACTTCCTTAGCAATTCGTATATCTGCATCCCTGTCAGCCATCATCCTGATATTCGCTGACAGCGATTTCTTTTCCTCAGTATCAGAGATCAGCTTAACAGCTTCATCCACAAGACGATTCTCTGCCTCATCATCTCTGATCATTATAGCAGCATTCCTGTACGACAGCGCCAGGGCATTTTTCGTCTGGTGATCTTCTGCAACATTTGGCGATGGAACCAGTATAACGGGTTTTCCCACCAGGCACAGTTCAGAGATTGTCCCGGCACCTGCTCTCGAGATAATAATATCGGCAGCAGCAAATGCATAATCCATTCTGTTGATAAAAGCATGTACTGCAATGTAAGGGATGGACGATTCTGAAACCAGGGTATTGATATTTTCGAAATAATATTTCCCGGTCTGCCAAAGCCACTGGCAACCAGATGCTGCAATTTTTTGGATGTTTTCCGACAGGCTTCTGTTTATCGTCCCGGCACCCAGTGAACCACCAAGCACCAATATTACCGGAGAATTCCTTTTTAGCCGGAAGAATGCAAGGGCTTCATTTTTCAGAATATCATTATCATCAAAATTCTGCCGCACGGGATTTCCTGTCTTAATAATCTTATCGGCAGGAAAATATTTCTCCATGCCATCATAAGCAACACAGATTGCCGAAGCCTTTTTTGCAAGCAGTTTATTTGTGACGCCGGCATAACTGTTTTGTTCCTGTATCAGTGTCGGGATACCCATTTTGCCGGCCTGCTTCAGAACCGGTCCGCTTGCATATCCTCCGACACCAACGACAACATCAGGATTGAACTCCCTGATTATCTTCCGGGCGAGAAAAAGACTCTTAATTAATTTGTATAGCACCAAAACATTTTTTGGAGAGAGGTTGCGGTAGATTCCCCTGATAGGCAGCCCGACAATTTTATATCCGGCAGCAGGAACTTTTTCCATTTCCATTCTTCCTTCAGCTCCCACAAAAAGGATTTCAATCCCGGGGTCCATTCTCCTGAGAGCATTTGCAACCGAGATGGCAGGGAAAATGTGTCCTCCCGTTCCGCCTCCGCTGATAATTACCTTTTTATGCTTTTGCTCCTTCATAAATCTTTTCACCTTCTTCTGCCTGCTCTTCCTCCGGCAGTTCCTCCTTTTTGATTCTTGCGTTCACAACCCTGCTTACGCTAAGTATGGCGCCGATAGAAAAACTCATTACCAATACTGATGTCCTTCCCCAACTCACCATCGGTAGCGTTTGCCCTGTAACCGGGAAGAGACCGACTGCAACCATCATATTAAGCATAGCCTGAACAACTATCATTACTATCAGTCCCAGCACCAGGAAGGCCGGGAATGCTGTCTCACATTTCTTGGCAATAGTAACCCCCCTGAACAATAATATCATATAGGCAAGAATAAGCGGGATTGCTCCAAGCAGTAATCCATATTCCTCAATTATTATTGCAAAAATGAAATCAGAGTTTGACTGTGGAAGCATGTTTCGCTGGGTGCTGTGACCCGGAGCTTTACCGAATAAGCCTCCGGTTGAGATTGCAATTTTGGCCTGGTTCGACTGGTAATCTTCGTCCCCTTCGCCGGCTCCTGAGAAATAGTGCTCAATCCTGTTTTTCCATACCTGTACCCTGTTGTCTTTGATTACTACTGTAAGCACCATCGCAAAGAGCACTACTCCTACTACCGCCATTCCCACATACGACAGGAGGAACTTAAATGGCACCCTTCCGATATACAGTATTATCAAACTGATGCCAAAGATCATCATGGCAGTTGAAAGGTTCTCAGGCATAATGAGGGCACAGATGATAGCAACAGGAACCATCAGGTACTTAGTCACGAGCATAAAATCATTAAGCTGCCCCTGGTACCTGGCAAGTGTACGGGCCAGATAAATTACCAGTGCCACCTTTGCCACATCTGATGTCTGAAGACGGAATCCGGTACCTGGTATCACAAGCCACCGGGTAGCTTCATTTACCCTTGCGCCAAAGGCAAATGTAAGCACCAGCAGACCGGCCGCGCCAATAAGCAATAAACCTGCCAGTGATGAATAAATCCTGACAGGCAGGTAATGAACAACGACAATAATTGCCAGGCTCATTATTAACATTACGAACTGGCTCCTGAGGAAATATGTCGTGTTGCCATGATAGCTTTTAAATGCAACATTTACCGACGAGCTGTAAACTGCCAGCAGGGAATAGATCATAAAAAGGGCAATAAGGCCCCAAATCACCCTGTCTCCCTTAAATGTCTTTGTCAACCAGCCCTGCTGCATATTACAGATTCTTAAAGATTTCTTACTGCGGCTTTAAACTGCCTTCCTCTGTCTTCATAATTATTGAACAGGTCAAAACTGGCGCAGCAGGGTGAGAGCAAAACAGTCTCGCCTTTCTTTGCCAGGTAGTATGAAGATCGGACAGCCTCATCCATTGAGGTGGTTTCAACTATTGTGGGTACCTTATCCTTAAAGGCTTCAATTATTTTTTTGTTATCCTTGCCCAGGCATACTATACCCTTAACCTTCTGTTTCACAACCTGGAAAAGCTCTGAATAATCGTTTCCCTTATCGACGCCACCCAGTATCCAGATGACATCTGTCTCCATGCACTCAAGGGCATACCACGTTGAATTCACATTCGTAGCCTTCGAGTCATTAATAAAGGTAATACCGCTAACCTTGATTACGGGTTCAAGCCTGTGCTCTACACCCTGGAAATCGGCAAGAGACTCCCTGATGATATCTTTCCGGATGTTCAGTACTTTGCCTGCAATGGCTGCTGCCATTGAGTTGTAGGTGTTGTGTCGGCCTTTTAGTGCAAATTCATGAATGGTCATAAGGTGGGTTTTTCGTGGGTAATCAATAATTAATTCATTCTCTTCGATATATGCGGTCATATTCTTGCTGGAAGTGTCTGAAAAAGGCAGCATGGTTCCGCCATACTCTTTCTTTGCCAGTTCAGTTTTGATTATCGGATCATCGGCCCAGTAAATGAAAAAATCCGACTTCTCCTGGTTCTGTGTAATCCTGAATTTTGAATCGATATAATTCTGAATCTTGTAACCATACCTGTCGAGGTGATCAGGAGTTATGTTCATCAGAATCGCAATCTCAGCGCTGAAATCAAACATGCCGTCAAGCTGGAAGCTGCTTAGTTCAATCACATAATAATCGTAAGAGCCTTCGGCGACTGTCATGGCAAAGCTATTGCCAACGTTTCCGGTCATGGCAACGTTTTTCCCGGCTTTTTTAAGGATGTGATATATAAGGTTGGTGACGGTTGTCTTACCGTTGCTGCCTGTGACACAGATTTTTATAGCTTTAGTATATCTTCCGGCAAATTCAATCTCGGAAATGACAGGTATCCCCTTCTCACGGAGCTTTACAATTATAGATGCATCCTCTTTTATTCCGGGGCTTTTTATCACTTCGTCAGCAGAGAGTATATACTTTTCGGTATGATCTCCCTGCTCCCACTTTATGCCATTCTTATCGAGTATTTCCCTGTATTGATCCTTAATCGTGCCTTTGTCGGACACGAAGACGTCAAATCCATGTTTCAGCGCCAGCACTGCCGACCCTGCGCCGCTCTCACCTGCTCCCAGTATTACAATTCTTTTCTTCATTCAACTATCTGATCTTGAGTGTCAAAATGCTTATCACAGCAAGTAATATTGCCACTATCCAGAACCGTGTGACTATTTTCGGCTCAGGGAAACCTTTTTTCTGATAATGATGATGCAATGGCGCCATGAGGAATATCCTCCTGCCTTCGCCATATTTTCTCTTTGTCCGCTTGAACCATGCAACCTGTATGACGACAGATAGATTTTCAACAAGAAATATCCCGCAAAGTATCGGGACGAGAAGCTCCTTACGGATGATTATTGCAAAAACCGCAATAATACCTCCCAGTGCCAGTGAGCCGGTATCTCCCATAAAAACCTGGGCCGGATAGGAATTATACCAGAGAAATCCTATTGTTGCTCCGATAAATGCAGCGGCAAATATTACAAGCTCCGCGGAATTAGGGATAAACATTATATTAAGATACCTGGCATAAATGAAGTTACTCGAGACATAGGCCAGTATTGCCAGTGCAACCCCGATTATGGCAGAAGTGCCTGTCGCCAGCCCGTCGAGCCCATCAGTGAGATTGGCACCGTTCGAAACAGCTGTAAGAATGAAAATAACGATCAGAACATATACGATCCAGGTAAGCGGCTGGCGCAAAGGACCTTTTACGAATGAGACCAGCCACTTATAATCAAACTCATTATTCTTTATAAATGGAATAGTGGTTTTCGTTGACTTGGTTTCCATCGTGCTTCCTGCAATAACTTTATTAGATGCAGGCTGGTCAATAAGTTCTGTCCTCTGCCTGGTTGTCAGGTCAACGTTCGTGATCTTTTCAGCAATAACTACATCCTTGCTGAAAAACAGGATAAGGCCAACGATGATCCCGAGGCCCAACTGGCCGATTATTTTAAACCTGCCTGCGAGTCCCTCCTTGTTTTTTTTAAAGATCTTGATGTAGTCGTCAATAAACCCTATCAACCCGAGCCACAGTGTGGTGAGAAGCATAAGCAGAACATAAACATTATCAAGCTTTGCAAAAAGCAGGGTAGGAATTACTATTGAAGCAAGAATGATTATACCCCCCATTGAAGGAGTGCCTTTCTTCTGATACTGCTCTTTAAGTCCAAGATCCCTGACCACCTCACCTACCTGTTTTTTCTGAAGGAGGAGAATTATCCTCTTGCCTATCATCAGGGAGATGAAAAGTGAAGTTATGATTGCAGCAGCTGATCTGAAGGATATATAGGTGAACATCCCGGCTCCCGGAATGTGCAGTTTATGAAGATGTTCAAACAAATAATATAGCATCTTTTCAAATATTACTTCTGCAGAAATGCTTTCTTAAGTTCCTCCCTGTCATCAAAATGGTGTTTTACGCCCTTTACATCCTGATAGGTCTCGTGCCCTTTGCCTGCAACGAGTATCACATCTCCCCTGTTTGCAATCATGACGGCCGCCTTGATAGCTTCACGCCTGTCGCATATCCGCAATATTTTCCCTTTCAGTTCAGGTGTAATTCCGGCTTCCATATCATTCAGGATCATTTCGGGATCTTCTGTCCGTGGATTATCGGAAGTGAGGATGACCCTTGTGCTGCCTTCGGCAGAAATGGCAGCCATCTCAGGTCTTTTTGTCTTGTCGCGGTCTCCTCCTGCCCCTACAACAGTAATCAGTTGTATGTTATTCTCCCTGATCTTGTTAAGAGTGCCGATCACATTCACAAGTGCATCAGGCGTATGGGCATAATCAACAATCCCGGTTATCCCTCCCTGCGACCTGATAACTTCCAGCCGTCCTGCAATAGGTGTTAGATTGCTCAGGATGGTCAGTATCTCTTTCCTGCCGGCACCAAGAAGTTCTGAGGCTGCACAGACAGCCAGGAGGTTTGAGGCATTAAAATCGCCGACAAAACGCGTCCAGACTTCATCTCCCATAATCTTCAGCAACATTCCTTCAAAGCTCTGCTCAACGAGGGTGCACCTGAAATCAGCTGCTGCCCTGACAGAGAAAGTGTAATGGCTTGCCTTACAGTTCTGAAGCATCACCTTCCCGTTTTTATCATCTGCATTCACGAGAGCAAATGCATTTTTTGGCAGCAAGTCGAAAAATTTCTTCTTGGCTGTCAGGTAATTGTCAAAGGTTTTATGATAGTCGAGATGATCGTGTGTGAGATTCGTGAAAATGCCGCCGGCAAATTTCAATCCGGCAATCCGTTGCTGATCGGCAGAATGGGAGCTTACCTCCATAAAGGCATAATCACAGCCGGCCTCGACCATCTCTGCCATAAGCCTGTTAAGCTGAACCGGATCCGGCGTGGTGTGAGTTGCCGGCAGCTCACTGTTTATAATATAATTGCAGACAGTCGAAAAAAGGCCGCATTTATGCCCCAGCCCGGTAAACATTTTATATAGCAGTGTGGCAATGGTCGTCTTTCCGTTTGTCCCGGTAACCCCAACCAGCCTCAGTGAAGATGACGGGTTACCGAAGAAATTTGAAGCAGCCTGCCCCAGGGCTTTTGCCGAATCAGTTGTTTTTACCCATGTTGTTTTCTTATCAGGAGTGGCAGGAAGCGTTTCACAGATAATAGCAGATGCTCCCGAATTCAAGGCCCCGGTAATAAAATCGTGCCCATCGCTCTTTGATCCCCTGACTGCAACAAACAATGAACCTTTTATCACGCTGCGGGAATCAAACGTGATATTATTGATCTCAATTCCTTCGTTTCCCGTAAGAGAAACTACATCTATTCCTTTTAGTATTTTTTCAAGTTCCATCATTCTACATATTCATATCAAGGGAAACTACCTGACCTTCGAAATATCTTGCGCCATGCTCTGGAGATTGCCTCAGCACTTTACCTTTACCGCTGAACTTAACCCTGTAACCCGAATTTTCGAGAAGATAAACTGCATCTCTGAGGCTCATTCCGCGAACATCCGGGACGAGTCCTTCAACGACCTTAAGTCCGACCAGCCTGACCGTGTCGCCACTCTCCCTTGTTGCCACCCAGTCAGTTTTTGCAGTTCGTTTGTATCTCACATCCAGTTCCTTCAGAACATCGTTTATATCCTCGCGGTATCCGTTTCCTGCTTCCGGGGCAACAGGTTTTACATCATCGTTATCGGTCTTATAATCCCTGAAAAAGTTTGTTGCATAGATCTTGTCGGATATTTCCTTGAAAACAGATCCGGCCACAACGTTTCCGTAATAAACCCCGGTTGAGGGAGCATTTACCACTACGATGCATGAATAGAGAGGATTTCCTGCAGGGAAATAGCCAACGAATGAGGCCTGATATGATATTCCTCCGCCTGCCCTGTAACCTGATTTTCCCTTTGCGATCTGGGCTGTTCCTGTTTTCCCGGCTATCTTATAATTCGGATTCTTCAGGTTTTTTGCCGTTCCATTCTCTACCACTCCCTCCATCATTGATTTTGCCTTTCGTATCGTTGACCTGGATGCAAGTGAATTTATTATAACATCGGTGTTGAAGCGTTTCAGAACATTCCCGTTTCGCATTATTGCCGTAACAAAGCGGGGCTTCATCATCCTTCCGTCATTGGCAACTCCGTTGTAGAACGTAAGCACTTGCAAGGGGGTGAGCTGAACTTCATAGCCATGCGCCATCATCGGGAGGGATATTCCCGACCATAATTTATCACCCGGGTACCTTATCAGCGGCGATCCTTCTCCCTTCAGCTGAATATCAAGTTTTTCATTCAACCTCATTGCATAAAGCCTGTTGACAAAATCCTTAGGGTTGTTTTTATAATGCTCGTAAATAAGCTTGGAAGTTCCGACGTTTGAGGATTTTTCAAAAACCTGTTTAACGGTGAGTTTGCCTAATCCTTTATCTTCATGATCGCGTATTATCTTATTGTAGTATTTTACAGTGCCGTTACCGGTATCAACAACATCACCTGTGTCGATAACACCATCTTCAATTGCAGCCATGAGTGATGGTAGCTTAAATGTTGAGCCTGGTTCGGTGCTCTCGGCAATTGCATAATTGTAGGATTCGTGGTAACTTCCATCGTCTCCCTTCTCGAGGTTGGCAATCGCTTTTATATCGCCTGTCTCAACTTCCATCACTACAGCGCATCCATGGTCGGCATCATGTTTCTGAAGCTGTTTTAACAGCGCAGTTGAAGCAACATCCTGAAGGTCGATGTCAATTGTCGTCATAACATCATTACCATCTTTGGAGTCAATGCTGTTTGCATTTTCGACTGTAATCCAGTCTCCCCCGGTAAGCCTCTGCTTGACGACTACGCCATTTTTCCCGGCAAGATCCTTATTAAATGAGCCTTCAATCCCAACCTCGGTGCCTTCAGTCCCAAGATTCAGGTAACCTATGGTGCGGGCGGCAAGTTCGCTGTTAGGCAGAATCCTCTTGTTTTCGGCCTGGGCTACCATTCCGCCCCTGTACTGACCTTCCCTGAAAATCGGCAGTTCTTTAAGCCGTTTTAGCGTCTCATAATCAACTTTGCGCTGAATAAGGAAGTATCTGTCTCCCCGTTTTCTGGCATCAGTAATGACAGCTCTCCATCCTGCAGCAGATCTCTGACCGAGAAGTTTTGACAACCCGGACGAAAGGCCGCTGATGCCGTTTGACCATGTCTGCGACGACATGCCGGAACTGCGGGTATCCATGTAAATTGTAAAGTAAGGAACTGAGCTTGCGAGGAGTCGTCCGTCATGAGCCAGGATGTCACCCCTGTTGGCAGGCATTTCGGCTGTCTGATAAACATATTTTTCACTCATGGCTGCCCATTTGCCATGCTGAACGACCTGGAGGATAAGAATCCTGATAAGGATGGCAACAGCAAGGAGGGCAATTGCAAAATATACAAAGCCGCTGCGTGATACTATTTCGTCCCTTACCGCCATCTTTTACTTTCTATCTACTATAACCTTGTAGGGTGGTGTTTTCAATTCCTCAAGGGGAAGTCCCTTCTCCTTTATCAGCTTGTAAACTTCCGACTGCCGGCTCAGGTACATAAGGTCGGCTGAAGTTGAAAGCGATTCCGATCTCAGGTCCTTCACTTCGCGCTGAACTTTAGCCAGTTCGCGGTTAATCTTCTCTGCATGGAACCTGTTGCCAATATAAATTGCAGTCAAAAAGGTTATCAGCAGTACATACCAGAGGTTTTTAAGGATGATCTTTTCAGTGACCATGGTTCCGCTCAGAAGCTCCTTTATGAAGCTTCCGCTCTTTACCCTGCCGGCTTTCTTACCAGCATTTTCCTTATTCTCTGCCATCGCTATATCTTTTCAGCGACCCTCAGCCTCGCACTCCTTGACCTGTTGTTCCTGGCAACTTCATCATCACCAGGGGTTATTCCCTTTTTTGTTATCACTCTGAATGGCGTTTCGGCATTGCCATAGAAATCCTTCTTCTCAATGCCTTCAAAATTGCCTGTCCGCATAAAATTCTTTACAACCCGGTCTTCGAGAGAATGGTATGTTATTATTACCAACCTTCCTCCCGGGCTGAGTATGCTTAGAGTCTGCAGCAGCATCTCTTTCAGAAAATCGATCTCATGGTTTACAGCAATTCTCAATGCCTGGAAGAGCTTAGCATAGAATTTGTTCTCCTGCCTTGGCGGTGCCAGCCTTGATACTGATGAGATCAGATCACCGGCAGTTGTCAAAGGCTTAACCGCTCTTGCAGAAACAATCTCTTTTGCAATTCTCCTTGAATTGGATAATTCGCCGTAATTGTAAAAAATGTCAGCAAGCAATCCCTCATCCATTGTGGCGATAAGCCCGGCAGCGGTGAAAGGGTTACTCTTATTCATGCGCATATCAAGCGGCGCATCATGACGAAAGGTGAATCCCCGCGAAGGCTCATCAAACTGGTGAAATGATACACCCAGGTCGGCAATAATTCCGTCAACTGACTTTACCCCGTTAAATAGCAGATTGTTTTTAAGGAATCTGAAGTTTTGGCTGAGGAAGGTTAATCTGCTGTCGGAAGGAAGGTTTGCCATTGCATCTTCGTCCTGATCAAATGCAATAAGCCTGCCTTTCTTCAGATGTTTCAGAATCTCCATTGAATGCCCTCCGCCTCCGAATGTGACATCGACATATATCCCGTCAGGCCGGATATTCAGCCCTTCAATACTTTCATCCAGCAATGCGGGTATATGGTAATCCATTATTCGTCAGGATCATTAATTGTTCCACCCATGAGTTTCTCAGCCAGGTTAGCAAACTCATCGGCAGGCATATCGATTTTATCATATATGTCAGCCGCCCAAATCTCTATTCTCCCGTCCTGGCCTGCCAAAACAACATCCCTCTCTGCACCGATGAGATCCATAAGTCTTCTTGGTATCAGCATGCGGTTATTGCTGTCGAGCGACAATTCAGCAGTTCCCTTGAAAAAGTTTCTAAGGAACTTATTATGTTCGCGGTTATAAGGATTTATTCTCTTGCGGATCTTATCAAGCTGCCTGTTCCAGTCTTCAATCGAGTAGAGCACAAGACAGTTTTCGAAAATATCCTTCCGCACCACAAAATGGTCGCGTGCATCAGCAGGCATCTGCTTCTTGAATGCCATCGGAAGGATTATCCTTCCCTTGACATCTGCCTTGCACGTATAGTCACCAATAAATGTGGCCATCCTCTTTTTAGAATTAAAAGGCTAAAATAAATAAAAAATATCCACTTTGCCCCACTTTGCTCCACTTTTTTTATATTATTGTTGAAAACTTTTAGAGTAAGCTCACGTACTCACCCCCCGGCCCCCTCTCTGCTTACGCAAAGAGGGGGTGTAATGCAGTGACTATTAATTACTTCCCCCTCATAACGAAGCAGATAGGGGGAAAAGAAGGGGGTGAGTACATGGGAATCAGATGAAGGGTTGGGAGTGAATTCGTTTGAATAAATAGAAAGGCTGGAGGTGAGTATAAAATTTTAATAAATTTACAACTGCCATTTTCATTATTATTTTCTCAATATGGAAGAGTCGTCAGATAAAAAAGAAATTCTGAAAATTGACGTTGGTGATGTCATACGGACTAAAAATCCCTCTTTGGCAAAGGTAGTTCCACATTTTGTAATTAAATGCCTGAACCGGATAATTCACCAGGATGAAATAAACCACCTCCTAAGGGAATACGGACATCTGAAGGATGCTGAATTCATTAAGGCCTCTCTTGATTTCATGGGAATAACATATCAGGTGTTCGGGAAGGAAAATATTCCTTCAGCCGGCAGGTATTTTTTTGTTTCAAACCATCCTTTGGGAGGCCTTGATGGTCTGGTATTCATGAACGAGCTTTCGAAACACTACAGCAACATTAAATTCCCTGTAAATGATATCCTCATGAATCTCCGGAATTTATCAGGGATTTTTTTGCCGGTGAACAAGCATGGAGGACAGGCAAAGGATGCAATAAAGAGACTGGAAGATACATATGCCTCTGAGAGCCAGATTTTATATTTTCCGGCAGGTCTTTGCTCGAGGAAAAAAAGGGGAGTGATAAAAGACCTGAAATGGCATAAAAGTTTTATAGCCAAAGCAGTACAGCATAAGCGTGATATTGTGCCGGCTTTTTTCTCTGGCAGAAATTCCAGCTTCTTCTACAACCTCTCAAACATCAGGACTTTTATCGGTATCAAGGCAAATATTGAGATGCTTTATCTTCCCGGTGAGATGTTCCGGCAGAAAGGGAAGGATCTGTTGCTTGTGTTTGGGAAACCGATTCCCTGGCAGACATTTGATAATTCGCGATCTGCCACAGAGTGGGCAGACTGGGTAAAGACAAAATCATATGAGCTGGAATCTTTTCTCCCCGCAGAATTTAAAAAAAAGATTAACTTGCACCCTTCATTTTTTTAATAGAAAATACTTTCATAATAATTCCAGATGGAACCTATTCCTGACCAGGCGCCAATAGACCAGATTATTGCAGAACTTACAAAAGAGAGGCTACTGCGTAAAACCAATAACAACAATAACGAGGTCTACGTTTTTGACAACAACAGTTCACCGGTCCTCATGCAGGAAGTCGGAAGGGTCAGGGAGATTACTTTCCGTCACGCAAGGGGCGGTACCGGTCATGCACTCGATATTGATAGTTTTGATACTGCAAAGGAGGATCCGCAGCAGCAGCTTATCGTATGGGATCCCGAGAACAAGGCTGTTGTCGGTGGTTACCGGTTTTATTTTCCTCCTAAAGGTTGTTTAAATTGTGATATCACAAAACTTGCTTCATCATCCTACTTTAATTTCTCGGAGAAATTCCTAACAAAATATTATCCCCACATGATGGAGCTCGGCAGGTCATTTGTGCTTCCTGATTACCAGTCACGCACCCTTGGCAGGAAGAGCCTCTTTGCCCTTGACAACCTGTGGGACGGTCTTGGAGCAATTATTCTTGATAATCACCATCTTAAATATCTTTTCGGTAAAGTTACCATGTATCCTCATTTCAACCAGAATGCAAGAAACATGATTCTTTACTTTCTGAAAAAGCACTTCGATGATCCTGATAACCTTGTCACGCCTAAAGATCCGGCTAATATTGATCTTCACAATGATGAGATGAAAAAGCTTTTCTCAGGCTGGAGGTACAAGACAAATTACAAGACTCTTTCATCTGAGGTAAGAAAATTAGGTGAAACAATTCCACCACTAATAAATGCATATATGAATCTCTCTCCGACTATGCGCACTTTCGGCACTTTTATCAATCATAAATTCGGCGAAGTTGAGGAGACTGGAATAATGATCACATTAAGAGATATTTACGTTGAGAAAATCAACAGGCATCTCGCCTCATACAAAAAGGATTTCATGATCACATGGTTTACACACGATCATCAGTAAGCCCTAACATTCCTTCCTTCGATATAATTAATGAATGACTGGTTGGCAACTTTATTGCCCCCTGGCGTCGGATAATTACCTGTGAAATACCAGTCGCCCGTGTGTCCCGGACATGCCTGGTGAAGACCTTCAATTGACTGGAAGACAATCTCAACTTCAGCTTTTATTTCTTCAGGCCTCAGCATCTCAGATATTTTCCCTGAAATCTCATCAGGACTGAAGGGCTTGTAGATCTCCCTTACCATGTTCCTTATTTCTTCAACAGGCTTCTGATTCTCTTTTTTGGCTTCTTTGTAAATTTTCTTTAACAGGTCTTCCTTACCGTTATCTTTCAGCAATTCAATGGCAGCCCTGAAAGCAATAAGGTCACCAAGCTTTGCCATATCAATGCCATAGCAATCAGGGTACCTCAGCTGCGGAGATGAAGATACTATCACTATTTTCCTGGGATCGAGGCGGTCAAGGATCTTTATGATGCTTTTCTTAAGAGTTGTTCCTCTCACAATAGAGTCGTCTATCACAACGAGATTATCTCTGCCCCGTCGTATCACTCCGTATGTTACATCATAAACATGTCCCACGAGATCGTCCCTGCCTGCATCCTCAGTTATGAAGGTTCTGAGCTTGGCATCCTTTACAGCAATTTTTTCGACCCGGGGTCTCCTGTTAATAATGGTTTCAAGCGCTTCCCTGGTAAGTGTTTTGCCTTTGTCAATTATGGTCTCAATCTTTGACTGATTCAGGTAATCCTCCACCCCTTTTATCAGGCCGTAAAAGGCGCTTTCGGCTGTATTCGGAATATAGGAAAAAACGGTATTGTCAAGATCATAGTCAACAGCTTTGAGCACGGTATATGTAAGCAGTTCGCCCAGCTTTTTTCTTTCGCGGTAAATCGCTTTGTCAGTCCCTCTTGAAAAATAAATTCTTTCAAAGGAGCATTTCCGTATCTCTGACTCTTCCCTTATTTTATCGACTGAAACCTCGCCTGTTGCTTTTACGATCAGAGCATGAGCCGGAGGCAATTCCATTACATTATCTGTCCTGACATTGAAAATAGTCTGAATTACCGGCCTTTCAGAAGCCACCACAACCACCTCATCATCAATATAATAGAAAGCAGGCCTGATGCCAGCCGGATCTCTCATTACAAAGCCGTCGCCATGACCGACCATTCCTGCCATTGCATAACCGCCATCCCAGTTACGGCTTGCTTTAGAAAGGATTGTTACGAGGTCAAGGTTATTTTCTATCATCGGAGATATCTCCTTCTTGGAATATCCCTGTTCCTTGAATTGTCTGAAGAGACGTTCGTTTTCCTCGTCAAGCCTGTGACCAATATTTTCGAGAATGGTGACAGTATCGGAAAAATCTACCGGGGTCTGGCCCAGGTTTATAAGGCTGGAGAAAACTTCTCCCACATTGGTGAGATTGAAGTTCCCGGCCATAACGAGGTTTTTCGATTTCCAGTTATTCTCGCGGCTCACCGGATGTACATAGTCGATATTATAGCTCCCATAGGTTCCATATCGCAAATGCCCCAGATAAATGTCACATGCAAATGGAATATTGTACTTAACAAATGAAGCAGTGTTTGATTCTTTCGGATGAGCTGCGGTGATTTTTTCAATATCTTCATAAATAAGGCCGAATATCTCCTTTATAGGATTTGACCTGTTCGATCTCTGTCTGAAAATATACCTGTTACCAGGCTCCACGTTGAGCTTAATCCCGGCAATACCTGCTCCGTCCTGGCCCCTGTTATGCTGCTTCTCCATCATCAGGTACATTTTCTGGAGGCCATAATCCCAGGTTCCGTATTTCTCAATATAGAATTCAATGGGCTTCCGCAATCTTAACATTGCTATGCCACATTCATGTTTTATCGGGTCACTCATAATTATTTTTTAATCAGGTCGGGAAAATTAATCACGGCAGGTATCCAATACGCATTCGGAAATTCCTTTCTGATCATAATAAGATCCTTGTAGCAATCTATTTTGGATCTGTAGTCGCCCGCTCTTACCATATACCAGCCTGGTTTCTGGAACTCGGTGTAACAATTAATATCCGGGAATTTATCATAAAATTTTTGCGCGGTTTTAGCTGATTCCTCAGAGGCATTCCTGACCGAGCTGTAATAGATCTGTATCCGGTAACCCTGCATTCCCTGGGCTCCATCCAGTGTTCGTTGCTTTTTACCAAAAAGAATATAACGGCTTAACAATGTATCAACAGCCTGATTCTGGATTATGTTCAGTTTACCTGCGGGTACGTTTCTCTTAAAGAGATCAGTGGTTTTTACAAATGGCTGAGATGCGCAGAAACCTGCCGTAAGGAGTGAAGTCACAAAAAGCAAAAGTGTTTTTCGAAACATTCGGCAAAGATAGCTGTTATTGTGAAGATGGTTTAATTGCCAGGTAAAATTTTCCGCCAAGCGAACCGGCAACAATTATATTTCCTTCAGGATCGATATCAAAGTCCGATCCGAAAGCATCTGTATCATAAGGGTCGCATGCGCTGAACCACCGTGTAACCCCGACAATGGCAACAGAATCTTTTACTTCATTATAACTTGTCATATCTATGATAAAGCAGTCACTGTTTAGCGTCATTAGGATGTCAGAATTATTTATCAGCATAGCGCTCCCGGAATTTGAATCCTCCAGGTATTTTTTCCAGATTATATTGCCCGCGCTTCCCAATGATGCTGCAAATGAATTTTCGAGGGATCCTGAAGTGCCTGACACCTCCGTTCTTCCGCATATATAAATATTGCCGGCATCGTCGGATATTGCCCCATTGGCCGATGAACTGAAACCAGTGTTATTATAAATATCTGTTACCCACAGTTGATTCAGGTCCATATTATATTTTAAAACTGAAGCTTTAGGTTTCATGCCCGTATTATTCCTGGTAACAGGGATGTAAATATTGCCTGATGCATCAATAACCGGATCACCAGCCGAGATAAAGCCCGTGGATGTCACATCCTTTCTCCTGAGAACCTTGCCCGTTGTATCGAACTGCAGAAACAAGAGCCCTGTTGCAGCAGAACCGGATGACTCAGCGCTGGCGGTTCCGATGGCGATAAAGCTTCCTGAACCTGAATAGCATAACCTGGTAAAATCAATATTGAATCCTGCTGATATAGTCGTATCCCATAGTTTGTTGCCACTCTTACTGATCGCTGCAAGAAGCATCTCACCGTTGCTGCTGCCACAGGCTACGAACACTGAAGTATCGTACCAGGCTCTGTTGAATAAGCCATCCCGTTCGGAGGTATATTCTGCTAATGCATTTTTTTCTTTAGAGAGCTTTAAGAGGAAGGGATTTCCGCTTATTTCCCCGCAGGCAACAATGCCGGAATCGGTAGAAGATGAAATATAGTAAGCATTACCGGGACCAAATGACTTCTCCCATAAAAAGCTGCTATGCTCCTTTTTGCAGGAGAATCCAATTAAAACAACCAGTGAAATAACAAGTATTCTTTTCATGGACTTCAGTTCTACTCGAGAGCCGCAGCCAATTCGTCGGTCATCTCAAGATTATGATAAACATTCTGGATATCATCATCATCTTCAAGGACTTCGATGAATCTGAGAACCTTTTTTGCAGATTCAACATCTAGCTTTTTGGTGTCGTTCGGGATTCTTCTCAAAGCTGCCTCTTCAGGTTCAATGTCAAGCTCGCTGAGTTTTTTGCTCAAGCTTCCGAAATCTTCCTTGGCACAGGTAATGGTAATTGTATCGCTATCTACATTAAAATCTTCAGCACCTGCATCGATCATTTCAAGTTCAATGTCCTCCAGTGAAATGCCTTCGTTCTTAATAGTGAAGATACCTTTCCTGTCGAAGAGGAAGGCAAGCGAACCGTTAGTACCAAGGTTTCCGCCATATTTATTGAAAGCCGACCGGATCGAAGCAACTGTCCTGTTGTTATTATCAGTAAGGCATTCGGCAAAGACCGCAATGCCGTGAGGTGCATAGCCCTCAAATGATGTTTCAATATAACTTACCGCATCAGCTCCAACTGCCTTCTTGATAGCTCTTTCAATATTATCCTTTGGCATGTTCGCACCCTTTGCATTCTGCACAGCAAGCCTCAGCCTGGCGTTTGTATCCGGATCTCCTCCATTCTCTTTTGCTGCAATAATTATCTCCTTGATAATCTTGGTAAATTTCTTTCCTCGCTTGGCATCAGTCGCCCCTTTCTTCCTTTTAATGGTGGACCATTTATTGTGACCTGACATACAATATGTTTTAAATATTATGAATGCAAAATTAAATATTTCTTTAATACATCGATCATACTTTATAATTTTGTGGCACGAATATTGGGCAGCAGATAACCGTCGACCGATAACAGGCCTTTCTTGAATTTTCCGGTTGCCGGTTGCCACAAGCCGGTTGCCTTTAAACTATATTTAGAATCTATAAAACTATAACAAATCTTTCAGTGGTAAAGAAAGTATATATAGAGACATACGGCTGCCAGATGAATGTCGCTGACAGCGAGGTTGTTGTCTCCATTCTCTCGGAACATGGATTTAAGCTAGCAGCGGATATTAATGATGCTGATCTTATCCTCATCAATACATGTTCAATAAGGGATAACGCCGAACAGCGTGTCTGGAGCAGGCTCAGAACAATAAAACATCTCAGAAAGAAAAAGAAGGACCTGATTGTAGGGCTGCTGGGATGTATGGCTGAAAGGCTTAAGGAGCAGCTCCTTGAAACAGATCAGCTTGTCGATATTGTCGTGGGTCCTGATGCTTACCGGCAGCTGCCCATGCTTATAGATGAAGCCGGGGATGGCCACAAAGCAGTTAATGTACTGCTTTCACGTGAGGAGACTTATGCCGATATTTCACCTGTAAGGATGGATAAAAACGGAGTTTCTTCTTTCGTATCCATCATGCGCGGTTGCAATAATATGTGCGCTTACTGCGTTGTTCCGTACTTAAGGGGAGCTGAGAGAAGCCGCGATCCGGAATCAATTATCCTTGAAGTGCAGGAATTATTTAAAAACGGGTACCGGGAGGTCACACTCCTGGGGCAGAATGTCGATTCATACTCCTGGAAATGCGCTGATAATACCACCGGGTTTGCTGAACTACTGGAATTAACAGCGATGGTAAGTCCTATTCTTCGCGTGAGGTTTTCCACATCGCATCCCAAAGATCTATCTGACAACCTGCTTGAAACCATTGCCCGTCATGACAATATCTGCAGACATATTCATCTTCCGGCTCAGAGCGGAAGCAGCCAGATACTGAAGCTCATGAACCGGGAATATACAAGGGAGTGGTATATGGATCGTATCAGGGCTATTCGCTCAATTATTCCTGATTGCGCACTCTCGACCGATATGATTACCGGATTTTGCACCGAAACTGAAGAGGACCATCAGGATTCTCTTTCACTAATGGAATGGGCGGGATTTGATTTCGCATACATGTTCAAATACAGTGAGAGGCCAGGTACAAAAGCCGCCCGAAAACTTAAAGACGACGTTCCCGAAGAAATAAAGACAAGAAGGCTGAATGAAATAATCTATCTTCAGAACAGGCTCTCGGCACATTCAAAAAGAAATGATGTCGGAAAAACATTTGAGGTTCTGGCAGAAGGAACTTCAAAAAGATCTGCAGAGCATCTCTCAGGAAGAACATCCCAGAATAAGGTAGTAGTATTTCCAAAAGGGAATATAAAGGCAGGTGATTATGTCAATGTGATAATTGAAAGATCAACCTCAGCCACTCTTATTGGCAATACAATTATTTTTTGAAAGATTTGCTCATTACTACTCTTAATATTAACTTGCATTAATTACTAAACCATTAATCATGAAGACCAGAATTTTTATTTCGATCCTTTTAGTTTTTTGCATTTCTTTAACTGCAAATAGTCAAAAATCCCATTCAAAGGATAAAGAGAAACTTTCAATTAGTGGCGTTGTCACCACAGCTGATAATAAACCGGTTACTGACGCGCAAATCTTTGTGGATAGTATCTATACCAGCTGCGGAACTGATGACCTCGGGAATTATAAGGTAAAGGTTAATCAGGACTCAAAGAAAATTTTTGCCTGGTCACCGAAATTCGGATTTTGCGAGGCTGATGTTAATGGTCAGGAAAGCATTAATCTTACTTTGGACCCAAAAACCAGGGATCTGCCCCGTTTTATAACTGGAAGCAAGATCTACTTGTCAGAGAAGAAACAGAAAGTTAAGAAGATAAACATCTATACCGATATTTATGAGATGATAAGGCAGGAGGTTCCTGGAGTGCTTGTTTCAGGGAGGAGCATCGTGGTTCAGCAGCCGAACTCCTTTCTTGGAAGCACTACACCCCTATTTATTGTGGATGGGCACATTGTTCCCAGCCTTGATTACATAAATCCCCAGGAAGTAAAATCTATAAGATTGCTTAAAGGCAGTGAAGCCACTATTTATGGGTCCGAAGGAGCAAATGGCGTTATCAGCGTCACCCTTCTTAAAGGAGGCGAAAAATAGGCGACTTTGTTTTATCCCGAACTTAAGGTCAATAAACAAAATATTTAACCATGAAATTGAAGGTCCTTTCCCTGGTGCTGCTCCTGTCAGTATTTTATTATAATCTTGACGGACAAAAAAGCAATAACAAAAAAGTAGTCATTTCCGGTTATGTCACCGATGCAAACCATAGTCCTGTTCCAGGAGCGATGATCCTGATCGATAAGAAAAACACGAATATTCTTACCGACAGCAAGGGTTATTACAAAGTAAAGACAAAGGCAGGCGCACAATTACTAACTGTGTTTACTCTCACCAGCGGAACTGGCGAAGCTGAGATAGGCGGACAGACATCAATAAATGTATCACTTAATGGTATCCAGAATAACCAGCCTGTAAAACCGCTTAATGAGGAGAGGGTAAATATCGGCTACGGTACATCCGAAAGGAAGGATATCAATTCGCAGGTTAACAAGGTGAGCACAATGGAAGACAAATATGCCAGCTATTCAAATATTTATGATATGCTGAAAGGCGCTGTGCCCGGGCTCCAGGTGATTGGAAAGAGCGTTACGATACAAGGAACGGGTTCCCCAAATTCCAACAATCAACCGCTGCTTGTATTAGATGGGACAATAGTATCCACTATTGATGACGTTCAACCCACTCAAGTAAAATCAGTCGAGGTGCTGAAAGGTGCTTCTGCATCTATTTACGGGTCAAGAGGAGCCAATGGCGTAATACTTATACACCTGAAAGGGACTTCCGATAGAAAATAAATCCTGGTTACTTATCTTTTTTTATCTGGATCATCAGCTCATTAAGCTGCTGATCTGATATTTCCGATGGAGTATCAAGCATTACATCCCTTCCCGAATTATTTTTTGGGAAGGCTATGAAATCGCGGATTGAATCCTGCCCTCCAAACATGGCAACCCACCTGTCGAAGCCGAAAGCAATTCCGCCATGCGGTGGTGCTCCGTATTTGAATGCATTGAGCAGGAATCCAAACTGAGTATTTGCCTCTTCCTCAGTGAATCCAAGAACTTTAAACATAAGTTTCTGAACTGAAGCATCGTGAATCCTAATTGAACCGCCGCCGATCTCAACGCCATTGATCACAAGGTCGTAAGCATTGGCCCTCACTTTGCCAGGATCGCTCTCCATCAGGTGAATATCTTCCGGTTTTGGCGAGGTGAAGGGATGGTGCATCGCGTAATATCGCTTAGTCTCCTCATCCCACTCCAGCAGCGGAAAATCGACCACCCATAAAGGAACAAAAGTATCCTTCTTCCTTAACCCAAGCCTGTTACCCATCTCCAACCTCAGCTCAGACAAAGCTGTAAGGGTTTTCTTTCTTTCACCCGCAAGGATAAGAATAAGGTCTCCCTCTCTGGCATTCATTGCAGCGGCCCATTTTTTTAGTTCTTCAGGTGAATAGAATTTATCTGCCGATGATTTCAGGCCGTCAGTACCGTATTTCAGGTAAACCATACCTTTTGCTCCGATCTGGGGACGCTTTACAAATTCAGTAAGCTCATCGAGCTGTTTCCTGGAATAATCTGCACATCCTTCTGCACAAAATCCCCCGATATATTCGGCACCGTCAAAAACCTGGAATCCATGTCCTTTTACTATTGTGTTAAGCTCCTGGAATTTCATCCCGAAACGCAGGTCAGGCTTGTCGGAGCCATAATTTGACATTGCTTCACCATAAGAAAGCCTTTTGAAGGGTTCACGGAATTCAACCCCTTTCACCTGCCTGAAGAGATACTTTGCAAGTCCTTCGAAAGTATCCAGTATATCATCTCTTTCGACAAATGACATTTCGCAGTCTATCTGCGAGAATTCCGGCTGCCTGTCGGCTCTGAGATCCTCATCCCGGAAACATTTCACTATCTGAAAATACTTGTCAAAGCCCGCAACCATAAGCAGCTGCTTCAGAGTCTGGGGTGACTGCGGCAGGGCGTAGAAAGTGCCGGGCTGCATCCTGCTCGGTACCACAAAATCTCGAGCTCCCTCGGGTGTTGATTTAATAAGAATCGGCGTTTCAACCTCCACAAACCCTATTGAATCCATATATTTACGGACCTCCTGCGACACCCTGTGACGCAACATTATATTGTTCTTCACTGAACTTCTTCGCAGGTCGAGATAGCGGTATTTCATTCTGAGCTCTTCGCCCCCGTCGGTCTCGTCCTCAATTGTAAATGGCGGCAGTTCGCTGCGGTTCAGTATTACAAGTCTGGAAACTTCGATCTCGATCTCTCCTGTCGCGATCTTCATATTCTTGTTGCTTCGTTCCCTCACTTTTCCGGAAGCCTGAACTACAAATTCACGGCCCAGTTTTCTTGCCTGCCCGCATAGCTCAGAATCAGTCTCCATATTAAATACGAGCTGGGTTATCCCGTACCTGTCGCGGAGATCGACAAATGTCATTCCCCCGAGGTCCCTCGATTTCTGAATCCAACCGCACAAAGTGATATTCTTTGCAATATCTTTTATTGTCAGCTCTCCGCATGTATGTGTCCTGTACATTTTCTTTCTTTCATAATTTCAGCAAAAATAAGAAAAAATGAGTACGGGAGATAGTAAAAATTAAGTGTTATATTCTTAACATGAATTCCTAACCGTATATTAGTTTCATATTAATTGAGAATAAAACCCCCTTCCCGACCTTCCCCCAAGGGGGAAGGAGATGTTATTTAGCCTTTCCCCCCTGGGGGAAACGGGAAAGGGGGTCTACATTAAGTGAATTACTTAAGTTAAATTATAAAGTATTTCTTCATACTTTTGGCTTATTAACGGACCTGTATGGTTGAGAACAAGCATGAAAAGTACATGAGAGCTGCTCTTGCGGAAGCAATGAAAGCGTACGAAAAGCAGGAAATTCCGGTAGGTGCGGTGGTTGTCCTTAATGATGCGATAATTGCACGGGCGCATAATCTCACTGAGACACTGAAGGATCCTACAGCTCACGCCGAGATGCAGGCAATAACTGCTGCTGCGAACTGGCTTGGAGGTAAATACCTTACAGACTGTACTCTCTATGTGACTGTTGAACCTTGTGCCATGTGCGCCGGAGCGATAGGATGGAGCCAGGCACCTTTACTTATTTATGGGACTGACGATGAAAAAAAAGGCTATTCAAAAATAAAAGATCAGCTTCTCCATCCGAAGACAAAAGTCTTACATGGGATACTGGAAAACGAGTGCAGGAAGATAATGGTGAAGTTCTTTAGAAGAAAAAGGACCTGAAGCAGCATGATATTTTTCTCATTATCCGGCGAGGTTTTCTGAATAAAAGCGGTTAAGTTTACTAAAATTTAAGCCAATGACTTTCGACAACAGCAAAACAATTATCGGTGTAAGGATCAAACTGTTCTTTGTAACAGTCCTTCTGCTTGCCTGGGTAGGAGTTATTTATGTAGCCAAACTGATTAAATCTCCGATTCTTGGACTTGACGATTCAATATGGACCCTTATCCTGGTAATAATATGGATATTCATTGCATTGCTGCCAATGATCCTGAATTACCATTTTGTGTTCTATTCCGACGATGGTAATGACATTGTTTTCAAATACTTTTCAGCGGGTATCGTCGGAGGGAAAAAGAATAGCATCGAAATAAACAAAGGCACCTTCGCCGGATTCAAAATTGAATCAAAATATTTCGGGTTGAACAAAAGCATAATCCTTTTTCAGAAACTGGCCCAGGGAGTGGCAAAATTTCCCCCTATATTTATCAGCGCTCTCACAAAGGACCAGCAGACCAGACTCATTCATGCGCTCAACCAGTGCGCTCCGCAATCTTAGATGATTTAACCGGATAATATGAGTTAAATCATTTTTAATGAATAAACCAGAGTCCAACTTTGGCATTGAATTTTTTAAAAATATGTTATTGGATTAATTGACCCCCTTCCCATCCCCCGCCGAAGCGGGGCAGGCTTTCCCCCAGGGGGAAAAAGAAAGGGGGTAAAAATTAAAGAGCAGAACTAACTTAAAAATAAAAGATATGAATGTAGATAAGATAATGAATAACCTCGAAAAGAAACATCCTGGTGAGGTTGAGTATTTACAGGCAGTAAGGGAAGTGCTTGAATCGATAGAGGAAGTCTATAATGAAAATCCTCAGTTTGAAACGGCAAATATCATTGAACGGATCATTGAACCCGACCGCGTGCTGATGTTTAAGATTCCCTGGGTCGATGATGAAGGAAATGTAAAAGTGAATCTCGCTTACCGGATTCAGTTTAATAATGCTATCGGCCCTTATAAAGGAGGCCTTCGCTTCCACCCCAGCGTAAACCTCTCAATTCTGAAATTCCTCGGCTTTGAGCAAATATTTAAAAATGCACTTACTACCCTCCCTATGGGCGGCGGGAAAGGCGGATCTGACTTTGACCCTAAAGGAAAATCAGACGCCGAGGTTATGCGCTTTTGCCAGGCATTCATGCTGGAACTGTGGAAACATATTGGTCCCGAGACTGATGTACCTGCCGGCGATATTGGTGTTGGTGGCCGTGAAATCGGATTTCTTTATGGCATGTATAAAAAGCTTAAAGGCGATCATACCGGTGTTATTACAGGCAAGGGTAGCAACTGGGGAGGTTCGCTTATCAGACCTGAAGCCACAGGTTTCGGAGGAATATATTTTGCCAAGGAGATGCTCGCCACCAGGAATGAATCATTAAAAGGCAAAACTATTTCGATATCAGGATTTGGTAATGTAGCCTGGGGCGCTGCTCTCAAGGCAACTGAACTTGGCGGAAAGGTTGTTACCATATCCGGTCCCGATGGTTATGTTTATGATACCGATGGAATCTCCGGCAAAAAGATCGATTATATGCTGGATCTCCGCGCTTCAAACGAAGATATTGTTAAACCTTATTCTTATGCCTTTGAAGGTGTTGAATTCCATGAGGGGAAAAGGCCATGGGAAGTCAAGGTTGATATAGCTTTGCCATGTGCAACACAAAACGAGCTTACCGGTGAAGATGCTAAAACTCTTATTAAAAACGGCGTTATGCTGGTGGCTGAAATATCAAATATGGGATGCACTCCTGAAGCTGTGGAAGAATTTCACAAGAACAAAGTATTATTTGCCCCTGGAAAAGCTGTCAATGCTGGTGGGGTTGCCACATCAGGACTTGAGATGACTCAGAACGCCATGAAACTCAGATGGGGAAGGCAGGAGGTAGATGAACGTCTTCATGAGATCATGCGGAATATCCATGGTCAGTGCGTGAAGTACGGCAAGGCTGAAGACGGGTATGTAGACTATGTGAAGGGCGCAAACATCGCAGGATTCCTCAAGGTTGCAAATTCAATGCTTGATATGGGGGTAATCTAATATAACCCTCAAAAAATAAAGTAGAGATGTGCAAATTGCACGTCTCTACTTTATTTTTATATTTACATGTCTCAATTCTTCGTGCTATGCCAGAAAATGTTTCACTGAAGCATAAAATTGCTTTAGGACTTATTCCACATATCGGCGATATTAATGCCCGAAAGCTTGTAGCTCATTTTGGAAGCGTGGAAGCAGTCTTCAGAGAGTCCTACAGGAATCTTGTTAAGATCCCCGGTATCGGTTCGGGCCTTGCAAAATATATAACCGACAGGTCGTATCTTGAAGCAGCTGAGAAGGAGGCAGAATACGTTACAAAAAAAGCTATCAGAACATATTTTTATCTCGACAATGATTATCCTTTCAGATTAAGGCAATGCGATGATTCACCCGTGGTTTTCTTTTATAAAGGAAACTGCAGCCTGGATGCTCCCAAGATTCTTGGTGTGGTCGGAACCAGAAGCTCCACCCCGAGGGGAAAAGAAATGTGCGACAAAATAATCGGCGGACTTGCAACTGATCATCCTGACCTTGTAATAGTAAGCGGGTTGGCTTATGGCATTGACGTAGCGGCGCATAAGGCAGCTCTTTCATTTAACCTTCCGACAATAGGTGTTCTGGCTCATGGATTGAAGACAATGTATCCGTCATTGCATAAATCTACTGCTGAAGCTATGCTTAAAAACGGAGGTCTCCTTTCTGATTTTCTGTCGGATGCGCTGCCTGAAAGGAATAATTTTCTGAAGAGGAACAGAATTATTGCAGGACTCTCCGATGCTGTGCTGGTAGTTGAATCAGGAATAAAGGGAGGCGCACTTATTACTGCCGACATTGCAAATTCATATAACCGCGATGTATTTGCAGTGCCTGGCAGACCCGATGACCAATGGTCGGCCGGCTGTAACAATCTTATTAAAAGCAATAAAGCCGCTCTGGCCGGATCTTCTGAAGATATTGAATACTTTCTTGACTGGAAATCCGAGCACTCCAGGCCTCCTGTTCAGAAAACTCTCTTTTCGGAGATGGATGAGACTGAAAAAACAATTTTCGACCTCCTTTCAAAGGAAAATGAGCTGAATATTGACGCTATATGCCGTACGCTCGACTTGCCGGTCTATAAACTATCCTCCCTTCTCCTCCAGATGGAATTTAAGGGACTTATAAAATGTTACCCCGGGAACCTTTACAGGACAACTTAATATTATCAACCATAACATAACAGTTCCTTTCAAATATTTTGTTCAGGGGGGGTATTTAATTCCAAAGTATTGAATACAGTTACTAAAGGCTGGTTATCTGATATTTATATATCTGTCAAAGTTACTGTGAAGAGTGAATTATTTATCATTATTTTGATTTTGCAATTATCATTTTAATAATTTTATCCTTCAGAAAACCTTTAACTAAAACTTTTTTGTATGGATCCGAGAGTACAACAATTTATGGCCATGATAAAGGCGAAGAACCCGGGCGAAAATGAATTTCACCAGGCTGTTCAGGAGGTTTCAGAATCTCTTATTCCTTTTATCGAAGAAAATCCGAAGTATAAACATGCAAAGATCCTTGAGAGAATTGCAGAACCGGAAAGAACATTAATCTTCAGGGTTCCGTGGCTCGATGACAAGGGAGAGGTGCAGATCAACCGCGGCTTCCGCATCGAGATGAACAGCGCTATTGGTCCCTACAAGGGAGGACTTCGCTTCCACCCTACCGTAAACCTTGGTATTTTGAAGTTCCTCGCTTTCGAGCAGGTATTTAAAAACAGCCTTACAACGCTTCCCATGGGCGGTGGAAAAGGAGGTTCCGATTTCGACCCGAAAGGCAAATCCGATAATGAAGTTATGAGATTCTGCCAGAGTTTCATGACCGAGTTATTCCGTCATATCGGGGCAGATACCGATGTTCCGGCAGGTGATATTGGTGTTGGCGGCCGTGAAATAGGTTTCCTCTTTGGTCAGTACAAGAGACTGAAAAATGAATTCACCGGAGTTCTTACCGGAAAGGGAATTGAATGGGGTGGCTCATTGATACGTCCGGAAGCAACTGGTTATGGCAGCACATATTTTGCACAGGAAATGCTTGCCACCCGGGGCGAAAGCTTCGAAAAGAAGACGGTTTGCATCTCCGGATCAGGTAACGTTGCCCAATACGCAACTGAAAAGGTTACACAGCTTGGCGGTAAAGTTGTCACCTCCTCAGATTCAAACGGTTTTATCTATGATCCGAAAGGTATCGATGCCGAAAAGCTCAATTATATAATGGACCTCAAGAATATCAGGAGGGGAAGGATTAAGGAGTATGCCGAAAAATTCGGAGTTGAATATTTTGAAGGCAAGCGTCCGTGGATAATCAAGTGCGACATTGCAATGCCAAATGCCACTCAGAATGAGATCAACGAAGAGGAGGCAAAACTCCTTGTCAAAAACGGATGCGTCTGTGTATCGGAAGGCGCGAACATGCCATCTACCCCGGAAGCAGTCGAGGTGTTCCTCAATGCGAAGATCCTTTATGGCCCCGGCAAGGCTGCAAATGCTGGTGGAGTAGCAACATCAGGTCTGGAAATGACACAGAACTCAATGCGTCTTCCATGGTCGCGCGAGGAGGTTGACCTGAGGCTTCATACTATAATGAAGAATATTCATAGCACCTGCGTAAAATACGGTACCAAAGATGATGGTTTCATAAACTATGTCGACGGCGCTAATATCGGCGGCTTCGTAAAAGTGGCCAACGCCATGATCGCACAAGGGGTTGTTTAATGCAACTGATCGATACACACACTCATCTCTACCTGCCGGAATTTGATTCCGACAGGGATGAGATGGTTAACAGAGCTGTCAGCAGCGGTGTGGTAAAGCTGCTTTTACCTAATATTGACTTAAAATCAGTCGATGCCATGCTCTCTGCTGCTGACAGATATAAAAATATTTGTTACCCCATGACCGGGCTCCACCCTACCTCGGTCATGAAAGATTTTAAGGCTCAGATCAAGGAGCTTGAAAGAATATACTTACTGCATAAGTTTATTGCGATCGGAGAAATCGGTATCGACTTGTATTGGGATAAAACCTTCCTGAAGGAGCAGATGGATGCATTCAGGCAACAGGTTGAGTTCGCAATAAGTTCTGGGCTGCCGGTTGTGGTCCATTCACGAAATGCTTTTCCTGAAGTATTTTCAGTTCTCGATGAATTTGCCGGTAAGAAGCTAACCGGCGTCTTTCATGCTTTCTCCGGGACAATGCAGGATGCTCAAAAAGCTGTCGGTATGGGTTTTATACTTGGTATCGGGGGGCCTGTCACTTTTAAAAACTCAAGACTTGATAAAATTGTTGAAGAAGCAGGACCCGGCAATATTATTCTGGAGACCGATTCTCCTTACCTTGCTCCTGTTCCCTTCAGAGGAAAAAGAAATGAGAGTTCATATATCTGCATCATTAATAAAAAGATTGCAGATATCTTCCGGATTTCTGAAGAGGAGAGCGCCAGGATGACTTTTAAGAATTCATGCAGGCTTTTTAATATATGATTACACAATGAGTAAGAAAAAAGAGATTTCCATACTTATAATATATACCGGGGGCACTATAGGAATGATACACGACCCGGTGACAGGAGCGCTGGTTCCGATCGATTTCAACCACATAACCAAACATGTTCCTGAACTGAATAAATTTGGCTACAACCTGCAATCACTGACTTTCGACCCTGTTCAGGATTCCTCCAATATTGATCCGGATGTATGGGTCAAGATGGCTGAGTCAATCGAAAAAAATTACAGCAATTTTGACGGGTTTGTGGTTTTGCATGGTACCGACACAATGGCCTATTCTGCTTCGGCGCTTAGCTATATGCTGGAGAACCTGGCTAAACCCGTGGTTTTCACGGGTTCTCAGCTTCCCATTGGTCTTCTCAGAACTGACGGACGTGAAAACCTCATCACATCTATTGAGATTGCCGCGGCAAAAGATAACGGTGCTGCCCTTGTTCCTGAAGTATGCATATATTTTGACAGCGAACTGACGCGTGGCAACCGCACAACTAAATTCAGTGCGGAACATTTTGATGCATTCAACTCTCCAAATTATCCTCCTCTGGCTGAAGTCGGGCTTCACCTTAAGTACAATATAAACCACATACTCTACCCGGCAAAAAACAGCAAGCTGAAAGTACACTGCAAGTTTGATAATAATGTTGCAATCCTGAAATTGTTCCCCGGCATCAACAGGAACCTGGTCCAGGCAATCATAAATACCAGGGAGCTCAAAGGGCTTATTATTGAGACTTTCGGTTCGGGCAATGCTCCGACATATAAATGGTTCATTGATGATCTTAAATTATTCATCAGTCGCGGAGGAATAATATATAATGTCACCCAGTGTCACGGGGGCAGTGTGGAAATGGGATTATACGAGACCAGCCGTGAAATGCTTGCCGTCGGTGTTATAAGCGGTAAAGATATCACCTCCGAAGCTTCAGTTACCAAGCTGATGCATCTTCTCGGAGTCTGCTCATCGACAAAGGAGGTGGTGAAATATTTAAGCAAACCTCTCGCAGGAGAAATCTCCTGACCGCTCATTTGTAAAAATATTTTCGTAATTTGCGCCGCTGTTTTTCAGCATCCTGTGTAATAATGGAGAGATGCAGGAGTGGTTTAACTGGCACGCCTGGAAAGCGTGTGTACCTCAAAAGGGTACCGGGGGTTCGAATCCCCCTCTCTCCGCAAAGCCAAAGCAAACCACACCGACGGATCGTCGGGGTGGTTTTTTGTTTTCAGAGTTTCCGTTCAAAGCTTGCTTTGATAAGGGAACAATGAAAACAAAAATAACCCGCGAAGCGGGTTTGCTTTGGCTTTGCAGGATCCTCCAAAAGGGATCGCGATCCGCCATCCGGCGGAGAGCAATCCCCAACAACCCGAAGGGTTCATGAAGGCTTTGCAGGATCTTCCAAAAGGGATCACCGAAGGTAATCCCACGGACTCGTCCTGTTTCTCACAATAGGAAGGCGCATCAGAATACCAGAATAAATGTCGCCCCTTTTCCCGATTCAGAATTTACTTCCAGTCTGCCGTGATGCTGCATCATTATCTGCTGAGACAGACTAAGTCCTATGCCTGACTTATTGGTTTTGGTTGAATAAAAAGGAAGAAATATCCGTTCAAGCATTTCATTGCTGATGCCTGCTCCATTGTCGGAAACGGATATCTGAACCTGGCCTGATTCATTTTCCCAGCCGTTAATTGCCAATCCCGGATCTGAGGTCTCCTGCATTGCTTCCATTGCATTCTGAATAAGATTTATCAGTACCTGCTCAATCAGTTCAAGGTCAGCTTCAATGGAAAGATCAGCAGGGACAATCTGTGTTTCAAGCTTTATGCCTGACTCTTTAAATTTTGCCTTGTATAGTACAGTAATCCGATCAAATAGTTCTTTAAGAGAAATTCTTCTGATGTTTGGCTTTGGAATCTGAGAAATGCTTTTGGTAGCTTTTACAAAATTAATCAGCGCCTTTGTCCTGGATTCTATTATTCTTAAGCCATGATGAATATCTTCAGTAGTTTCTTCACTGATCATACCAGGTTTCAAAACTTCACCTGACTCATCTTCAAGCATTTGCCCTGTCATTCCAGCCAGGTTGGTGATTGGAATCGCTGAGTTTACAATCTCATGAGTTATAATATTTACCAGTTTCTGCCAGGTACTGATCTCCTTTGTTATCAATTCATCTTTCTGCTTTTCGATTTTCTCTTTCTGGTCTATTAACTCTATATTCTGTAAGTTAAGCTCACTGTTCTTTTTGCTTAGCTCTTCCTCAAAACGAAAATTAAGCATTCGCAGGTAATAAATACATGTGTTTAAAAACAGGAAAAGCACTAAATGTGCAATTTTATAGAAAGGGTAAAAAGTATTAATCCGGTCAACAATCGGGAAATGCACATCACCAAACTGAACCATAACCTTATCAATAATTATTGCCAGCACAAAATAGTAGGAAAGAGAGACCCAGAAGAGAAATTTTTCATTCTTCGGATGCAATAATAATTGCGGGATTATTGAGGTGCAAATTATCAGATAAGGATAATAGGTATAGCTTTCCTCTTCTACATATCCTATCATTGTCGGACCCAGCAGGAAAACAACCGGAGGAAGAAAAATAAGCGACAGCCTGCTAAGCTGAGTAAAACCATATCGTGAAAGAACCAGGTTCAGAAAAGTTACTACTAGAAGTACTGCCACCCTAAGCGTTCCCAATGAGATGGTATCGTGGGTAAGCAGAAGCGTCACGATTGTCGTTATTAATAAAAGCAGCATTGAGATAAACATGACGAAGTTGAGCTGATTGGTAAGAAATATTGTTCTCTCGCTTAACCGTCTGTTTTCGGTGGTTATCCCAAGGTTTGATATATAATCCCAGATCTTACGCATAGTCCATTTTCATTACATTTTTATGACCAACTAAAAAAGAAGAATTCTGTTTAATTCTCTTTCGACTGACTTATGATAAGTTTTCTATACCAAAATGCGCAATCTTCCGGTACAAAGTACTCCTCGCTATTCCAAGTTCTTCTGATGCTTTCGAAAGATTGCCGTTGTGTTTGTTCAGCGCGCTGCTGATTGCGCTTTTTTCATAATCCTCGACTCGGATTACAGGCTCATCGACTTTACTGGCAGGGGAATGTTTGATTTTCAGCATAAAATCGTCTGGCGTCAGAATTTTACTTTTGGAAAGAATGACTGCCCTTTCGATGGAATGTGCAAGTTCCCTTATATTCCCCGGCCAGGGATATGAATTCAATTTCAGGACAGTATCTTCCCTGAGTATTAATCCCTTCTTACTGTAATGTTCCGAATAAAGTTCCAGGTAATATTCTGCAATCAGACTAATATCTTCTCCTCTTTCTCTTAATGGAGGGAGCGTAATCTCCACCGTATTAATTCGATATAGTAAATCCTGGCGAAAGTTGAAGGAGTCTGCCAGCTGGTACTGAGGCATATTAGTAGCTGAAATGAGCCTTACATCTACCGGGATTGAATGATTACTGCCAAGCCTGACAATTGCCCTGTTCTGGATAGCAGTAAGAATTTTTGCCTGCAGGGGCATGGTAAGATTGCCAATCTCATCGAGGAAAAGCGTTCCTCCTGATGCTGCTTCAAACCTTCCGGCCCTTTCCTCCCTGGCATCAGTAAATGCTCCGCGTGTATGTCCGAATAATTCAGATTCAAAAAGAGTCTCGGGAATTGCCCCTAAATCAACATGGACAAATGGTTTCTCCCTTCTTAATGACTCACAATGCAAAGCCAGGGCTGCCAGTTCCTTGCCGGTACCATTTTCTCCCATGATCAGAACATTGGCATCAGTTGGAGCTACCGTTTTAATAGTATCCATTATTTGTGCCATAACCCATGATCGGCTGATGATTTTCGGATAATGAATTTCACCATAATCTACGGCCTTGTCATTATTGCTCTTCCTTCTGCTTCCGTCTTTCTGCGCTGAGCGATTGCAAACAACATTATTTATTGCGGCAACAAGGCGCTCCTGATTCCATGGTTTTATTATAAAATCGACGGCACCCATCTTCATTGCCTGCACTGCCAGATTTATTTCACCATATGCAGTGGTCGTCAATATGCAGACATCGGGATCAATCTGAAGTATTTTCTTAAGCCATTCCAATCCCTCTTTCCCGGAAGTAGCGCCACGGGTAAAATTCATGTCAAGTAAAATCACAGCATACTTGCCAGCTTTAACGACTCCTGGTATTAAACCAGGGTCAGAGAGTGAGTCAACCTTCTCAAAAAGTCCTCTCAGTATCAGCTTCGCTGTATATAGAACATCATTGTCATCATCAATGACCAGAATGTTGCCGCTCCTATCCGATTGCATTTAAGATAAGTGTAGTTTATTCTTAACTGGTAATCTGCAAATAATAGTAAAGATAATGAAGTGTTTCATAACGAGTCAACAATTTGTAGCGAAACGCTACAATAATGATTCGGCTTCATTCTACATTTTATTCTACATATCTGTTTATCTTATAGTTATATAGATTGGCCTGATAGTTGAATTCTTTATAATCATAAAAATCAGAAATTATGAAAATAATTACAACAATCACTTTAGTTCTGGCTGCATTATTATGCAGTTGCACACATTATTATTATGTTGCCAATGTTCAGAATGTACCTCTATTCAAGGAAAAGAATGAACTGCGTTTGTCCGGTGCATATGCAGAGGGAGATGAATCTGCCTGTATAGAAGCTCAGGCCGGCTATTCTATTACGGATAAAATTGGTGTTTTTGCAGACTTTATGTCTGGAAAAGGAGGAGATGTTTCAGGTAATAACTTTGGCAAAGGGAACTACCTTGAGGGAGCTATCGGATATTACAAGCCGACAGGTAAATTCGGAGTTTTTGAAATTTACGGGGGATTGGGCGGATGCAATCAACATCATGAATACTCGGGTTCACAATACAATAATATTACCAGCTCATATGAAAATGTATCCTATGGTTCAGCTGATCTGTCATATCTGAAATTCTTTATTCAGCCCTCTTATGGTATAACGTTTAATGTATTAGACGTTGCCCTGTCAACACGGTTTTGTAATGTTTATTATAATAGAATGGATAACAATGCTTTGGGAAACGCTGGTGAATATAACAATCTCTATACACTTGCAAACACGAATCATTTTAATGTGGAACCAGCTATAACTGTCCGGGGAGGATGGAAAAATATAAAGCTGCAGTTTCAGGCCGAATACGCTGGTCTTGTTAACAATCGGAGTTCGTCTTTTGGTGAAGACTGGCATCTCAGCATAGGTCTAAATGTAGCCTTTGCAAAAGGGTTCTGGCAGAGTGCACCAAAAAAATAAAAATAAATGGCAGGAATTTGTTAAAGCGAGTTTGTCACTTGATAAACAAAAAGATCTGCCATGATTTTACCTGACTCTTAAGTTTTCGTCTTAATAATATTATGTCCAATTATTTACCTGATCTGAATATTTTTTTCTAACTAAAATTATTTCCCCATGAAAACAATCAAATTTTTTGTTCCCATTTTGATGTTACTCGCCATCGGTGCCTGTAACAAAGATGACCAGAATTTCCGCATGCAGCCTATTCCGGAATGCAGAAATGGCAACTTCGTTAATAATGCAAGACCGGTAAAAATTGCCGTATTGTCCGACTTGCATTATATGGATAAATCGTTGCTCAAGGCAGACGGCAGCGCATTCCAGATGTACCTGATGCAGGATCCTAAACTGCTGGCAGAAAGCGGAGCTATACTCCAGCAAATCATTCGCAATTTAATCGCAGAGAAGCCCGATTTAGTATTGATTTCAGGCGATCTGACCAAAGATGGTGAACTTGTAAGCCATAAATCTCTTATCAGACAGTTAGAAATTCTGCGTTTAAACAAGATTAAAGTACTTGTGGTGCCGGGAAATCATGATATTAATAATCCCGATGCCAAGCTTTTCAATGGCGACAACGCAACCCCGGTTGCTACCATTACACCTGACAAATTTGTATCCTTATATGCCGATTATGGGTACAGGAATGCCATTGCCAGAGATCCCAACTCCTTAAGTTATGTTTCGGAACCAATTAAAGACTTACGCATACTTGCTCTTGATGCAAATGAATATTATAACAATACACCCGCATACTGTGTTGTGGCAGGTAACATTAAAGATGCTACCATGGAATGGGCAAAGAAACAGCTGGCCGATGCCAAAGCCAGGGGAAAAACTGTTATTGGCATGATGCACCATGGCCTGGTTGAGCATTTTATGGGCGAATCTGTAATATTCCCCGATTATCTTGTAGATAACTATACTGAGAAAGCTGATGAACTTATGCAGGCAGGCCTGAAAGTAATATTTACAGGTCATTTCCATGCCAATGATGCCGTAGCGCAAACAATGGGCAACTTATCGCTGGTCGATATCGAAACAGGCTCTCCTGTTATTTGGGAATCTCCTTACAGGATTATAAAACTTATAAATAACAAACTATATATCAATACAAAACATATTGAACACATATTTTATCCCGGATTAAACGGAGTCTCTTTCCCGGATTTTGAAAAAGCCTTTTCGCTTAACGGGTTTACATTACAGGCCAAATATATGCTTATGTATCCGCCTTACGATATGCCTGAAGATTTTGCAGATCAGATTGCACCTGCTTTTGGTGCGGCCATGCTTGCTCACTTTGGAGGCGATGAAACTATTTCTGCTGAAGCAAATGCACAAATACAGGCTGTTTATAGCCTTTCGACTAATCTGGGCAATATTTTAATGGGTCTGTATACCGATCTGCCACCCGCTGACAATCAATTAGTGGTTGACCTGAACTGATTACAAGTTATTTATTAGTAATTCAATCATTAATGGCTTAAGTCCGTAAGGATGGAGATTTCTTCCTTACGGGCTTTTTAATTCTGGGTTTTAAATATAAAAGTATTGCATAAATTTACTTCGGCTAACACTTATCCAAATGAATATTTTATTAAAAGAAACATTCCTCGGATTATGGAAGAAGTACTTTGGAAATGCCGAGCTTCCAATAGTTTTTTATTATACCGAAGGAGACGGAGGTGCTGAATGTCCAGAGAAACCGAAAGGGAGAAGCTGTATTATTTGTGAGCTGGCAAAGGTCAGAAACGGAAGATCATTTGTCTATAATGCTGAAAGAGTGATGTGCGGCGGTGCAAAAAGATATCTGGGGTACACTGACAAAATGAGACCCGGATTCGAGTATTTCCTGTCTTGCGGAAATAAACAGATTGAAGGAGAAAGGTATTTACGCTCACCTGAACTTGTAAATGAGCTTATGAAGAAGCAGCAGACATTGCCGGGCGCTGGCAGAAATATTGTCTTCAAAAGATGGGATAATCTGAATGAGAATGATGAGCCTGATGTGGTAATCTTCTTTGCCAGTCCTGATGTGTTGTCAGGACTCTTCACCCTTGCCAATTTTGATCAGGCTGAGCCAAACGGCACAATCACTCCTTTTGCCGCCGGTTGTGGTTCAATAGTCTATTATCCATATCAGGAAAGTAAATCGGAAAGGCAGAGAGCGGTTATCGGAATGTTTGATCCATCTGCCCGCCCGTGTGTCCCTGAAAACGTTCTGACTTTCGCTGTCCCCATAAAGAGATTTGAAAAGATGGTCGGATATATGGAAGAGAGCTTCCTGATAACAGAAACATGGAGTACAATCAGGAAAAGGATTGTTAAAAGTTGATAGGATACAGTCCAGGATTCCTTAGGAAACAGTTATTTACCATCTACCATAATTGGCAGGCCTTTCCCGTTAGTCATTAAAATCAGCTTGGAATTGGGTGAGGTGGCAATAGCTTTAATCATTTCATACTGCAGGAGCTTGTCGCTCAGACCCGTATTCAATATTTTCTGATAATCTGCAATACCCTGGGCTTCAACTCTTTTTCGCTCTGCTTCCTGCCTTTCCTTCTGCAGAACAAAGGTCATCTTCTGAGCTTCCTGTTCAGCATTGATCTTTGATTCAATTGCAGCTTTCACCGATTCAGGCAAAGTAATGTTTCTCACCAAAAGCTGTTCAAGCATCAGGCCACGTTCCTTGAAATTTGATTCAATGGATGAAAATATCTTGTCCTGAAATTCATCCCTCTTAGATGAGAATAAGGAGACTGCATCATAATAAACAGCGTTATTTCTGATCCCGGTCCTGCAAATGGGTCGGACTAGCACATTCCGGTAATCTGTTCCGACCTCTTTAAGTATGCGAGGCGCTTCCGTTGGAATGACTCTATATAAAACAGTAAGGTCAACAATTACCTCCAGTCCGTCAGCAGACAGAACGCGTATGGCATCATCTCCTTTCTGCGCGCCCTCATCATGCACCCCGGACATCGTATAATTTTCTGTTCTGATGTCGAACATAACCACCTTGACCAGCGGATTAATAATGTTCAGTCCGCTCTTAAGAGTATTATTGCTTACTTTCCCAAACAGTTTCTGCACGCCAACCATACCCGGTTCTACCTGCACAACCGATGCGGCTGAAAGTAAAATAAGAAAGATGAGAACCCCGGCCAGCTTTATTTTTGAATTGTAAGCGTGAAGACCAGGAACGTTTCTGGTAACAACGATTGCAACCACAAGTACTATGATGCCCATAATAATTAATTCCATGATCCAAATGTTTTAAAATTTAAAGTATTTGCCTGATAATAGATACTAAGGTAATCAGAATAAAAGATATTCCAATATAATGAGATTATCTGAGCTGCAAGGAAACCTGTATCTGCCAGCCGAAGAAGGTGCGCAGGCAGTCAAGTCACAGGTGGGCATAAAGATTTTTAAAATTCTTTATTGGTCCATTAGTTCTATTATCGCTTTTAAGCCAACATCAATCTTCGGATCAAAAGAATCACTATTCATATAATCCAGTACCGACTTCAGCAGCTGTTTCGAAACAATCCGTTCTTCCTGAATATTCTTAAGATCGATGCTGCAAACGAGAAGTTTTCCTCCCCCTGTTTTTGTTTCAAAGGCAAGAGCCAGCCTCCTGTTCTCAAACCAGGTGTCTATCGGCTGAATCAATGGTTTTAACTGCACCGGAAATCCGTCCAGTATCATGGCCTGTGAATGAGAAACAGGATCCCACCACTGCCAGTTGCTGTGATATTCGGTCGGGAAAGAATTGAATAATGGATGCTTCGGATCACACAGGATTCCCAGAGTATGGGGAGGCTGATTGCCAGTCCAGGCAGTATTCCAGAAGATGCTTGAAAAACCTATCGCTACCTGAGCCCCTTTTGTTTTTCCAACTTTACCATATGTCAGCAATAAAACTGATCCTCCTTTTTGCAGAAAATCCTCAGCTTTCTCATTAAGCACATCGGTAACATAAACTTTCCCAAAATCACATTCATTATCTTCAGGATAGACCCAGAAATCCCAATGGTTTATGAAAGAAGTTCCTGCAATTGAGACTTCAAATGTCAGTTTCCGGGCACCGGTGATTGCTTTTATATCCATTGCAAATAATCCAACAGGGACTCCATTCCCGATTTTTATCTCATCCATGGTCATGGTTTCCTTGCGAAGAATCTGCCCGGAGGAATCAATAACCCGGCATAATATTTCAGCATTCTTTATCGGCTTCGCTCCAAAATGAGCTATTTCTACCATAGCTTCGAATTTCTCACCATCCATATAAATAAGCCTTTTCATTCTGGCAAGCGGGACGGTTTCGTTACAGAACATTCTGAACTCTTCGGGGGTTACATAGCCCTTTGATTCAAAAAACGGATTGAGAACTCCCACAAGCGCTGTTCCCTGTCCGGGGAAATCATGAAGCTGAAGAATTTCAAATCCGCCGAATCCCAAAGTACGCAAGGCAGCTTCAATATCGGCCTTGTAGCATAATACCTGGAGCTTGCCCGAAGCCATCAGAAAATCCTCTGCCTGATCGCCCATATTGTTTTCAATAAGGCTTTCCCTGAATATTTCAAAATTTGTTGGTTTCAGAACTCCGCAATATTTTTCAATCTCCTTAAAATCAGGATAAACACACCACTGTCCGATCTCGTGACTTACAATCGGTACTTTGAACTTTGCTACAAAATCATTATAATCAAACATAGTCTGCGGCGGTTTTGCATTTATTATACTGTTCAGACCCTCTCCCCAGTGCTGTATCCTTGGTTCCGAGGTGAGATTATAATCATTTTCAGGAATTATGGGCCATCCTGCTGCAGAGGTATAAACCCTGCGATTATCTTTTGATTTCCAGTATGTTATCAGCTTCCCGAGGTACTCTTCCTGGTTTTTCCCTGCAGGCTCATTGCCATATGCGAGCATGCAGAATGAGGGATGGTTGCCATAAGCTTTTATTATCCTGTCACTTTCATCATATATGAATTGATCAACAGGACCGCCGTTTCCAATTGAGGCCCCCTGGTTTGCCCATGAACTGCACTCTATATGAAAATACATTCCCAGTTTGTCAGCTGCAATAAATGCTGCCTCAGGCGGACAAAATGAATGAAACCTTACGTGATTCAATCCATAATTCTTACATGTCTGCAGTACTTTTTCCCATGAAGCAACATCTGCAGGAGGATAACCTGTAAGAGGGAAAATGCAGCATTCAGTGGTTCCGCGAAGAAATGTCGGTTTCCCATTTATCTCAAAATGGGTACCGTTCGTACTGAACTCACGCATCCCGAAATCAACTGATCTGTTGTCATATCCATTTTTGTCAGAGCGTATCAGTGTTACTGACATTTTATAGAGCACAGGCGTAAATTCACTCCAAAGCTGCGGTTTCCTTATTTTGTATTCCAGAGTAATCTGCTGTTCACCTGAATTTGTAACAATTGTTACATTTTTGGCCGGCAGTTTCTGATTATCGTCAGAATTAAAGCTTTCAGCCTTTATTTGCAATTCCCCTTTAAAATCAACTTTACCGGGATTCCTGACGGTTATTATAACTTTTGCGATTTTCTTTTGAATGTCAGGAAATATCCTGACTTCATCAATATATACCGACGGTTTTGCGATGAGACTTATATCTCCGGTAATGCCGTTCCAGTTTGATTGTGTATGATCGCTAATGCTATGTGAGTTAACTCCGATGGGAATAATTACTCTGTTATCAATCCGAATGCTTACCAGGTTTTTACCGGGATCAAGAAGATCAGTTATATCATACTCATGAGGCGTTGCCAGGCTGTTTTGAGTTCCTGCCTTCTGACCATTGACATATACTGCCGATTCCCAATGACATCTTTCAAGAAAGAGGAACACTCTTTTTCCTGACCAGTTTGCAGGAAGTTCCACTTCCTTCTGGTACCAGGCAGCGCCTTTATAGTATTTAACAGGCTTAAGCCAGAATGGAATCTTAATATTCCCGGGCTGGCGATATTTTTCATATTTCATATCAGTGAAATATGATTTATCAACAATATCTCCGGTCCAGTCTGTCTTCAATGTAACCTCATTGCCCTTCCCGTTTTCAGCCATGGAACCTGGAAGGGTTACTTTATCATCAAATACTTTATTGTACCATTGCCAGACGGTTCCCTGGTCAAGTGAGTCAATTCTGAATTTCCATTCTCCGGCCAGAGATATCTTATCTTTTACAAAAATATCCTTACTGTTACACCCGGTCAACAGAAACAATAAAATCAATAACTGCTTCATTTGTTTTCAGTTAGTTCATGTTCAATCTCTTCGAGAGATTTACCTTTAGTCTCAGGTAGTTTTTTCAGAATATACCAGAAACCCAATATGCAAATAAATCCGTAAAGCCAGAAGGTTCCGGATGCTTTCAGAGACCGGTTCAGCAAGGGGAATGAATAGGTCAGGACAAAGCATGCAGCCCATAATGCAAATGTCGATACTGCCATTGCAAACCCCCGGATTCTGTTAGGAAAAATCTCAGAAAGGACAACCCATGTGACAGGTGCCAGAGACATTGCATAACAGGCAATGGCTATTACGACCATAATCAGCAAAGGCAGCCCCTGAAGGTGGAAAAAGTACATGCTTCCTATAATGGCAAATATTCCTGCCAGACCTCCTGCACCCAGAAGCATCAGTGCTTTCCTGCCAAGCCTGTCGACGGTGAACATACCGATGAAAGTGAATACAAGGTTTACGCTTCCCGTTATTACAATATTGAATAAAATATCAGAGACACTATATCCGGCACTTGCAAATATCTCCTGGGCATAATTGAAAATTACGTTTATCCCGCACCATTGCTGAAAAACAGCAATAATAATTCCAAGTGCAAGCAGTTTCGTTATTCCTGATTGTCTTAAGATATTCAAATTTGTTTTCTGGTGCATCGTCTTGAGAGTCTCTTCAATTGAGAGCAGCTCATTCTCCGCATAATCATTACCACCGATTCTTGCCAGTGTTTTAATGACTTTCTGATGATTTTTCTTGTTTTTAGCCAGCCACCTGGGGCTTTCAGGGACAAACCACATGAAAATAAAGAAGAGGCTCGCCGGCAAGGCGCAGGTATAAAACATCCATCTCCACCCCGTCTGGCCATTCCATGATGCCAGAATATCTATGGCTGTTGCTCCGGTAGCGACAGGTTTTGCTATTCTCCAGTTGACAAGTTGCGCAGCAAGTATCCCTATAACTATTGTAAGCTGATTTATAGATACGAAGGCTCCTCTGACACTTCCGGGAGTGACTTCTGCAATATACATAGGTGAAAGGTTCGAAGCAAGCCCTATCCCGATTCCTCCCAGGATCCTGAATAATACGAAAGTTGTAAACGAACCGGCGCTTCCGGTTCCAAGTGAGGCAATAATAAAAAGCACCGCGGAAAGTAAAAGGAGTCTTTTCCTCCCGAATTTATCGCTCAGCCACCCTGACAGGACTGCACCTGCCAGGCAACCGGTCAGGGCGCAGCTCATAGCCCAGCCCTGAAGACCCGGGATATTTGAAATTCCGAAGAATGGCTCATAAAATGGTTTGGCTCCGCCGATCACCACCCAGTCATATCCAAAAAGCAGGCCTCCCATGGCGGAAACCAGTGTAATGCCAATCAGAAAATGCCAGTTATAAGAATGTTCTTTCACCAGTTTCAGTCTTACAATAAAGTTCTTTTAAGGACTTATTAAATATTTTTGGCAAGATTATAATAATTCAAGGTTTATAATTCTTTCAGTGCTTCAAGCATTGCCACTACATTTTCAAATGGAACATTGGCCTGTATGTTATGAACCGTGTTGAAGACAAACCCTCCGCCATTGTTAAAAATCTCACATTGTCTCCGGACCTGATCTTTTACCTGCACTGGCGTTCCAAAAGCAAAAACACCCTGGGTATCAACTCCTCCGCCCCAGAAAACGATCTTTTCACCATACTTCTTTTTAAGTATCCGGGGATCCATTCCTGAAGCATTGATCTGAACCGGGTTTATAATGTCAAACCCCGATTCTATGAAAAGATCCATGAAAGTCTCAATGGCTCCGCATGAGTGTTTAAATGTTTTCCAGCCTGTGTTGTGATGTATCCAGTCATTCACCTTTTTATAATATGGAAGCCACATATTTGTATATGTTTCTGGTGAGCAGAAAGTTGAATTCTGAGTTCCGAAGTCGGTCCCGCATATGAATGCAACATCAATTCTGTTACCTATAACCCCATAAAGCTTTTTCAGATTTTCAATTGCAATGTCAGTTTGCCTGTCATATAGATTTTTAATAAAATCTTCCCTGGTAAGAGTCGATATATACCATTCTGCGATGCTTCTGATACCTTTCGGTTTCTTCAATCCAACACCAGGCACCAGTGCAATATCTCCAAGGGCTGTTCCTCCAAGAGTTGCCACAATTGCTAGTGAACCATTATTAACTGATTCGATCTGAACTTTCCAGTAAATCAGATCGTTGTCAGTAACCAGGCCAAACTCTTCCAGGTTATCTTCGATCCTGAGGGTTGAATCATCGATTGGCTCCTGTCTTTCGAGAGCGTCAAAGAAGTAGCCCGACCTTGGCATCATTGAGCTTGGCTGCAATGATGTATCACCTTCCGGATACATCAGAATATCACCATTACTATTATGCGTGTAATTAAATCCACCAGGAAAAAGAACCTCTTGTCCCCATAGTGTCTTGTGTACTCTCCAGTCTCTATTGCTGACGCTGAACATATTTTTTTCCCCGAAAAGACCCACAACATCGATATCCATTGCATCAATAAGCTCAGAATCAATCTCACCCAGCATCTGATAAGGCTCAATGACTTTAACTGGCCGTCTTTCGAGACCGTAATAGCTGCGAAGCTTCTCAACAATAAGGACGTGAATTCCAGTTACAGTTGTTGCGCCAAAGTCAACAACGACATTACCTGGCTGCCGGTGATTAATAGTATTTATAAAATTCTCCTTCGACTTTTCAGACATAATCTGTTTTACTTCTTAAGTTTCCCTAAAGATAAATTATTCTGAACTATAAATTTTATACTTTTATCTATCTCTATTACGCAATCTAATCAGAAGAAAAAATGAAAACAAATCTTGCATTTATCATTGTGCTCATCCTTGTATTCCCTGTGGCCACCGGGCAGAAATTCAATAACCTTGCTCCTACTCCCCCAATGGGATGGAATAGCTGGAACACTTTTCAATCTAAAATCAATGAGCAGCTTGTCAGGGATATTGCAGATATTTTTGAACGTGACGGATATAAGAATGTCGGCTATAATTATATCATCATCGACGATTGCTGGTCGCTTCACGAACGTGATAAGGATGGGAACCTGGTTGCTGACCCGGCAAAATTTCCGGAAGGAATGAAATCCCTGGCTGATTATGTTCATTCAAAAGGGCTGAAGCTGGGAATTTACAGCGATGCGGGCACGCAAACGTGCGCAGGCTATCCTGGCAGCAAAGGGCACGAAATGCAGGATGCCCGGCTTTTTGCATCGTGGGGTATCGACTATCTGAAATACGACTGGTGCAGTTCCCAGGGATTAAATACGATAGAATCATATACTAAAATAAGGGATGCGTTATATGCTGCCGGGAGACCGATCGTCCTTGGCATTTGTGAATGGGGAAACACACAGCCCTGGCTTTGGGGAAAAGAGATCGGCCAGCTATGGCGGATAAGCGGCGACATTGCACCCTGTTTTGATTGTCTTGTTGATCATGGCTCTTATAAGGACTGGGGCATAATGAAAATAGTTGACCTGAGAAATGATATCCGTAAATATGCTGGTCCAAATGGCTGGAATGATTATGATATGATGGAGGTTGGCAACGGCATGACTGTCAGCGAGGACAGGGTTCATTTTTCGATCTGGTGCATGCTCTCAACCTCACTTATAATGGGAAACGATTTGCGGTCTGCCTCGCCTGCCACCAATGAAATACTTACAAACAAGAATGCAATAGCCATCAACCAGGATCCCCTTGGAGTGCAGGCTTTCAAGTACATGGATATCGATAGTACTGAAGTATGGGTAAAACCCTTAAAGAACGATGAATGGGCGATATGCTTTCTTAACAGGAAAAACAAGTCCGTTACTTTGAATTTCAACTGGTCAGATCATTTTATAAAAGATCCCGACTTCAGCTACAGCGTTGATTTTAAAAATAAGAAATTTAAAATCCTCAATATCTGGACAGGGAAAAAGACCGGGACAACACGTAAGCCTTTAAAGAAGATAATACCGGTTCATGATGTAGTGATGCTGAGACTCTCAAAATGAATTCCGCATCAAACATACCGGAGCCATTTCAATTCAATCCTCTGAAACATCATCTCTCCTTTATTAAGGATTTCATCGCTCGCAGATTATCTGAAGATAAAGCACCTGATATCAGTCTTCTGATTAAAGAACTTAAGCATGTCGGCACATCTGTAATGGATGTTTATAACGGATCGCTGACAGTCATTAGAATAATTGAAGATGTGAGTCTCTTTCTTAAATCAAAAAATCTTGGAAACGAGGCAGTTTTTTCAGGATGGACCGGAAAAAACTTTAAAGATTTCAGGATAATAACCCTGTCAGACAGTTCGCAATGGATGTTGAAATATCATAATGACAGAGCCAATTATGTTCATCTGTTCCCTGCACGCATGAGTACTCATTCTTTCAGGGTAAAAGCAAATACCCTGAAATCAGCAATTCTTTATAATATAGTAATTGGTAAAGATTACATCTCAAGCAGGGATCTTAACCGTGCCAGGGCACTGCTGGGTTTATCACCCGTCAAAGACCCTGCTGAAACAGAGGCTATAACAGAAATGATTGAAATATTAAGAGGATAAATTACATGAAGAATATTCTGATTAATACTCCAGGTAGTTTGCACATAAGCATGCATGAACTTTATAACAGTGAAAGTTACTGAGATATAACTTTATCTTTATTCCTATTCAATAACATTAAAATACAGCATATTACAACAACCGCATCAATTATGAACATAATGGTAAGCATAGTATTCCAATTCTTCATGCCGATTACAAAAAAGCCTGTTCCTAATCCGATAAGCGGACATACAATCCCCAAAACCTGGGAATACTTTTTATTCAGAAGTAATAAAACCCCGATTGCAAAATATACAATGCCAAAAGCAAGCATTGGCAAAGCATTAGGATCTCGCGTCTCTCTGAACATAGGAAGTATATGCAAAACACCTGCTATGAGCATAAGCAAGGCAGCAAAATAACGGATTGTTTTCATTTGTTTAATTATTAATTGTTTAGATAGAGCAAGTTACACCAATAAAAATCTCAAGTCAAGTTTTTTTATACCAAGAATATAAAGTACTATAATCCGAACAAAAAATAAATATTCTTCCCACCGGTTTTTGCGCCTCATCTTGATAATACCATATGAAGAGTGAGGGCTAAAGTCCCCGTCGGGAGTAGGTGCATATACCCCGGGCTTCAGCCCGGGACTAACATCCAGATTGATGTTGGGGCTTTAGCCCTCACAAAAACTGGCATTCATACACAATGGTTAAACTATGCTTTGGGAAGGTCAATCCCGGGAGCAAGAGATCCTTTGTCCATGATGTTTTTAAGAATTTGACTCAATTCATAATAAAACTTAACTTGACAAACAAAAATCATCCACTTACTGTGGCTATATCTTTTTAATTCAAATCAAATGGAAAAAGAAAGATCAACATTAATAGAACTTCTGACCTGGGCTGCTTTAGCCGGGAACATTCTATTAATTGTTTGGATTACATACAATGGTATCCAGGAACACTTCAGAGGGACAGTTTATGAAAAGATTTCCTACACAGGATTAATGGGACTTTTAGCGATAAACTGTTTTCTCATCCTTAGAAAAGGAAATATGAAATAGAGCAGCCATATTTCAATCAAGGTTCCAAATGATGTGACAACCTAATGGAGACAATAAAGGTTACAGGCTTGTTTTAGTATCTGCTTTTTGATTTATCCAATTTTGAATTTATGAGAATATAATTAACAGTAACTCCAATCTTTAATCCAGTCCATTCAGGTTTAATAGGATTTCCAGTCGCCGTATTAGAGAGAACCTGATTCTTATCCTTCCCATTATAAAGCGTTCCCCCTCCGACCTGAACCAAATAGACAACATTAAACTCAAATTCAAATAAGTGCCATGGATAGACTAATTTAAATCCAGGTTGATAGTAATAGTTTTTAGATTTGAAGTTGTATGAGTCGTTTAGGTCACTGATAGTGCCTACCACACGATGTTCCTCAACCCGAAGGGATGTGAACATAATGCCTCCTCCGGAATAAAGCCAGAAACCAACATTTTTTTGAGAGAACAAATAGTATTCAATAAATACTCCTGGTGATTTTTTGTTTATCCTCATGTCAAGCTTGTACTCTCCTGAATAGTCCTTGCCTGATAATCTTGAACCTGTTGAATTATATGAGTACTCCAATCCTGCATCGAATTTCTTAAAAGCGATTTTTATCATAGGCTGATAATACCAGTAACCAGGGAAGTCAGCTACCAGTTTTGTGTTGAAGGGTACAACCGATTTGAATTGTAAATTGAGGTTATGAAGTTCCATCATGCTACTATATTCGAGACCGGACTGGAACCCAATTTTAACTCCTTGCGACCAGAGAAAAGCCGTTGGAAGCATTATTAATAAACTCAACAGGACCTTCTTCATATGAACCTGATAAAGTTATTTTTCTACAGTGAAATATTATAAACTTTCAAACTGGGAATGTGATCCGGTTTCGTAGACTAAAGTCAAGTTTATTTTAACAGATCAGTTAAGAGTTTACAAGCATATATTATTATGTAGGTCAGTGATCCCGGAGAGACTGTTCGCTACTCATAAACAGGCGCGCAGCCCGCTCACGGGCTCGCTCCTTTTAACTTGAAAGGCAGCCTTATCGGCTGCCTTTCTGTGATCCCGGAGAGATTCGAACTCTCAACCAACAGAACCGGAATCTGCCATTCTATCCATTGAACTACGGGACCGGATGAAATTTCTGAGAATACAAAATTATAACCATTAGCCCGGTTTTACAACTATTTGACTGAAATTAAATAATCCGCTTTTAATTATTCTAAAAGGCAAAATGATATTCCATAACCTCTACGAGGTAATAACAATATACTGAGAAATCTTCCTGCTACTGCTACAATTCCTTATGCCCTACGGGCAATAAGAGTTAAATACACAATTTGTTCTTCCCCTGATTGACCGGAGATGTTTCCAGCCTTTATCTTGTTGGTATCTTCTCTAAAATGTTACCGCGTAGCCTTTAGATTTACCCCTTTATTTTTATGAAATATTTTCTTGAGAGTTCTTTTCTTTTATTGAAATGTCTTAATATGCTAATAAATCAACACCAGTAGTGGCGCATTATCCGCGTAGCCAGGGACTAGACCTAGCGCCCGATATAATCGGTTAAGGAATTGTAGACAGAATAATTCCCTGAATGCCTAAATTCCCCGTAGGGGATAAGGAAGTAGTCGTCATAATATAAATTATTGCCAAAGATTTTCTATTTTCGCAAACCATATAACAACCTTTAATTATATGTAATAAAGGTTACATTTTTTGGTTACTCATACCCCCTTCCCAACCTTCCCCCAGGGGGAAGGAGTTATTGATAGCTTTTCCCCCTTGCCTTGCTTCGCCGAAGCGGCTACGCGAAGGCGAGGGGGGAAACGGGAAAGGGGGTGACCTAAAATAGATAATTATTATATTATATCTTAAATTGCAAATGGATTACAATTTTACCGGGATAGAGAAGAAATGGCAGAAATACTGGGAGGAAAATAAGACTTTTAAAACTCCGGAAGATCTTAAAAATCCAAAAAAATGCTATGTCCTCGATATGTTCCCTTACCCCTCCGGAGCAGGTCTTCATGTAGGCCATCCCGAAGGTTATACGGCAACAGATATATACAGCAGGTACAAAAGAATGAAGGGGTATAACGTACTCCACCCTATGGGCTGGGACGCATTCGGACTTCCTGCTGAGCAATATGCAATTCAGACAGGGACCCATCCTTCAATCACAACAAAAAACAATTGCGATACTTTTCGCCGGCAGATAAAAGACCTTGGTCTCAGCTACGACTGGGATAAAGAAATCAATACTACCGATCCGAAATACTTCAGGTGGACTCAATGGATCTTCATCAGGCTCTATAACACCTGGTTTGATGAATCGCTTCAGAAAGGAAGACCTGTATCTGAACTGAAGATACCCGAAGAAATCAGGAATCTGGGCAACAAGGAGATTATAAAGTTTATTGATTCAAAGCGTCTTGCATATTATGACAACGCCCAGGTGTGGTGGTGTCCGAATTGCAGGATTGTCTGTGCAAATGAAGAGGTTCTTTTTGACGGTTCCCATGAGAAATGCGGGAACAGGGTCGAAAGAAAATACCTGAAGCAATGGATGCTTCGGATACCTCTTTATGCCGAGAGATTGCTCAAAGGCATTGAAGGGCTCGACTGGCCTGAGGGGATCAAGGATATGCAGCGCAACTGGATAGGCCGTTCAACCGGGGCTGAAGTCGATTTTGCAATTGATGGGCTGAATGAAAAACTGACAGTCTTTACGACCAGACCCGATACTCTGTTCGGAGCAACCTATATGGTCATTGCCCCGGAACACTCCCTGACCGGAATAATTACCACAGATGAAAAAAGAAAAGCTGTCGATGATTACATAAAGGCTGCTTCGCTGAAATCCGACCTCGACCGGACCGACCTTGCAAAAGATAAAACAGGTGTCTTCACTGGGAGATATGCCATTAATCCGGTAAATCACAAACAGATACCCATCTGGGTAGCGGATTATGTCCTTACAGGTTATGGCACCGGGGCAATTATGGCTGTCCCTGCCCATGATACCCGCGACTTTGAATTTGCTGAAAAATTCGGCCTCCCGATAATCTGCATCCAGGACCCCGATTTACCCGACAGTGATCAGAAGAAAAGTATTGTCGCTGGCAAAGAGTGCTGGACGGAAGATGGCAAATACATCAACTCATCCGATAAATCAACAGGGATCGACATCAACGGGCTGAATAAGGAAGCTGGCATTGCAAAGATCATTTCCTGGCTTGAGGCAGAAAGACTTGGCAAGGAAAAAGTGAATTATAAGCTTCGCGACTGGCTCTTCAGCAGGCAGAGATATTGGGGAGAACCATTCCCGGTTATTCACTGGGAAGATGGTGAAGTCACTCTTATTGACGAAAACCAGCTGCCGTTACAGTTGCCGGAACTTGAAAAATACCTGCCCGGAGAGAGCGGGGAATCGCCGCTTTCCAATGCTATTGAATGGCTCAATGTGACTGATAAGTCAGGCAGGAAGGGAAGAAGGGAGACTAATACAATGCCCCAATGGGCAGGTTCGTGCTGGTATTACCTTCGCTATATCGATCCGTCAAATGACAAGATGATCCTCGATCCTGCAAAGGAAAAATACTGGATGCCGGTCGACCTCTATATCGGAGGCGCTGAGCATGCTGTTCTGCACCTGCTCTACAGCCGCTTCTGGCATAAAGTCCTTTTTGATCTTGGTATTGTCTCGACTGATGAACCATACCAGAAACTATTCAACCAGGGAATGATACTCGCCTTTGCCTATGAAAATGAATCGGGTGCAAAAGTTGCAACCGACGTAATTGAAGAGCGTGATGGGAAGTTTTTCAACAGGGAAACAGGGACCGAAGTCAGGCAGATTGTGGCTAAAATGTCGAAAACACTCAAAAATGTCGTAAACCCCGATGATGTTGTTGCAAAATACGGAGCCGATTCCCTGAGGCTATATGAGATGTTCATGGGTCCGCTTGATGTTACAAAACCATGGGATGATAAAGGTGTCAAAGGTGTCTCCAACTTCCTGGGAAGAACATTCAGGTTCTTTTCAAATCAGGAGAACATTGTTGATGGAAATGAAGATCCTGAAATCCTGAAAGGGCTTCACCAGGCTATTAAAAAAGTTGAAGGCGACATCGAGAATCTCAGGTTCAACACAGCAATTTCGGCAATGATGATCTTCCTGAATCTTGCCTATAAAAAAGGGAAGGTCACAAAAGACACTGTTGTGACTTTCACGAAGATACTTTCACCATTTGCCCCCCACCTTGCTGAAGAGCTCTGGAATCTGCAGGGAAATCATAAGTCAATTGCATACGAGACCTGGCCTGAAGTGAACGAGGATTATCTGAAAGAGGATCTTTTTGAGTATCCGGTCTCATTCAACGGTAAGCTCAGGTTTAAAATTGAGCTCCCTGTTACAATGAGTAAAGAAGAGATAGCAAAAATCGTTCTTGCAGATGAGAGAGCAAAAAAGTGGCTTGAAACAGGTACTCTTTCCAACATCATCGTAGTGCCCAACCGTATTGTAAATATTGTCCTGAAAAGTTAATCTGAGATTGCTCATGCGAACACAGGGAAAAGTATCTTTTCTTCTCATTTTTCTATTGCTTACAGCATCATGCAGAAACCCGCATGAAGCAGAAGCAGAGCAAATAGCTTCTATACCTGATTCGTCAATATCAGATCAGCAAAAAGCGCCTCTACTTGTTTTTGGAATACCATCAGATTCATTTAATCTCATTCCCGGCCACATTAAACCAAACGGGTTTCTCTCGCAGATCCTGCTTGATCACGGTGTTACATTGCAGGAGATCGACCAGGTAATAAAAAACTCATCGACCGTATTTGATGTCAGGAAAATAAAATCGGGAAATAACTATACGCTTTTTTGTGACACAGATTCACTGGCAAGGGCAAGGTACCTGGTTTATGAACATGATCCCACCACCTGTTATATATTCAGTTTCAGGGACTCGCTCAATATTACTCCCTTCAGGAAAGAGATAAGAAAAGTCATCAAGTATTCTTCAGGGACAATTGAGACTTCACTCTGGGATGCAATGATAAACGGTGGCATGCACCCTTCTCTTGCCGTTCAGCTGTCGGATATCTATGCCTGGACGGTGGATTTTTTCGGACTGCAGAAGGGTGACAGCTTCAAGGTCATTTATGAAGAATCGTTCATTGATGACAAATCGCTTGGCGCTGGCAGGATCTTTGGTGCCCAGTTTACCTGGTCCGGCAAAACAATAACCGCGGTGCCTTTTATACAGGATGGAAAAGAGAGTTTTTTCGAGGACGATGGTAACAGCCTCCGCAAAGCCTTTCTTAAAGCGCCTCTGTCATTTTCACGGATTACTTCAAGGTTCTCTTCAAGCAGGATGCATCCGATTCTCAGGATACGCCGACCTCATTACGGTGTCGATTATGCTGCACCGATCGGAACTCCTGTGCATGCAGTAGGTGACGGAAGAGTAATTTCAGCTACAATCGAAAATGGTTCCGGGAGAATGGTGAAAATTTCCCATAACAGCGTTTATTCAACGGCTTATCTTCATCTCAGCAGGTTCGGTGATGGAATCCAGGCCGGAGCATTTGTAAAGCAAGGCGATATTATCGGTTACGTCGGCAGCAGCGGCCTTTCGACAGGTCCTCATCTGGATTTCAGGTTCTATCAGAACGGGTACCCTGTGGATCCGCTGAAGGTAGTGGCCCCGCCTGTTGAGCCTGTTTCAGAAGCAAACAGAGAAAGATTTGAAATTAATAAAAGTGTTGCCCTGAGCCTTCTGTCTACTTTCTGATCATCTACGGAAGCTTTTCAATAAGGCGTTCTATAACTTCAGGGAAATGAGCATACTCAAGTTCATGAATCCTTGAAGCCAGCGATTCCGGGGTATCTCCGGACAATACATTGCACTTCGCCTGAAAAATTATATTCCCTTCATCATAAAACCTGTTGACATAATGTATGGTTATCCCTGACTCTGGTTCACTATTTGCCAGGACAGCCTTATGCACATGCTCCCCGTACATTCCTTTTCCCCCGTATTTTGGGAGAAGTGCAGGATGAATATTGATGATCCGGCCCTCAAAACTGCTGAGAATATTTTCCGGTATCAGTAACATAAAACCTGCCAGAACCACAAAATCTATTTTATTCTTAAGCAGGATATCAAGCACTGCATCAGAGTTGTAAAAATCCGGGTGTTCGAAAAATAATGATTTGACGTCATACTTAGCAGCCCTTTTTAATACGTAGGCTTCGCGCTTATTTGACAAAACAAGTGTGACTTTGCCTGTTTCTCTGTTCGAAAAGTATTTTATAATATTTTCAGCATTTGTGCCTGATCCTGAGGCGAAAATTGCTATATTTCTCATTTTGTGACAATTATCACTTCTAGCGCTTAACGGTTTTACAGGAAAAAATTAGATCTATTTAATTAATAATCAATATTTTAAACCTGGTTATAAATAAATAAACCTCAAATCATTTGAAAAATAAAGTACAAATATATTCCTTTGCAAAGTCTTAAAATCATTATTAATTAAAATTTATCATTATGTCTGACATTGCCGCAAGAGTAAAAGAGATTATTGTTGACAAGCTTGGAGTTGACGAATCAGAAGTAACTCCTGAAGCCAGTTTCACGAATGATCTGGGTGCAGATTCTCTTGACACTGTTGAGTTGATTATGGAATTTGAAAAAGAATTCAATATCGGGATTCCTGACGATCAGGCAGAGACCATCGGCACCGTTGGTGATGCTATTAAGTACATTGAGGAGAATGCAAAGTAATTTTGCATCTTTTATAATCCATTTATGAGAAGAGTTGTAGTAACCGGCCTGGGGGCCCTGACTCCTGTTGGCAATAATCTGCATGATTACTGGGAAGGACTTAAGAATGGGGTAAGTGGATCTGTTATGATCACACGCTTCAATACTGAGAAGTTTAAAACCAAGTTTGCATGCGAGATAAAAGGATACGACTCTGCAGATCATTTCGACAGAAAAGAGGCCAATAAGCTGGATCCGTATGCTCAATATGCAATGGTCGCAGCTGATGAGGCCGTAAAAGATTCAGGGCTAGACCTTGAAAAGGTAGATAAGGACAGGGTCGGAGTAATATGGGCGTCAGGTATCGGCGGGCTCGAGACCTTCTTTCTGGCAATAAAACAATACGTCCTTGGCGACGGTACACCTCGTTTCAGTCCATTTTTCATTCCTAAAATGATAGGCGACATAGCGGCCGGGACCATTTCAATAAAATATGGGTTCAGAGGACCCAATTTTTCTACCGTTTCAGCATGTGCTTCTTCAACAAATGCAATTATTGATGCAGTCAATTATATCCGCTGGGGCAAGGCGGACATTTTTGTCACTGGAGGTTCAGAAGCTTCAATTAACGAGCCTGGTATCGGCGGATTTAATTCAATGCAGGCCATTTCAACCAATAATGCAGAATACCTGACTGCATCGAGACCTTTTGATAAAACACGTGACGGTTTTGTTTTGGGAGAAGGTGCAGGGGCTTTGATTGTTGAAGAATATGAGCATGCAAAATCGAGAGGTGCTAAGATCTATGCCGAACTTGTCGGAACGGGAATGAGCGCGGATGCGTTTCATGTAACAGCTCCGCATCCTGAAGGACTTGGCGCCCGTAATGTCATGAAACTGGCATTGAAAGATGCATGCATCAAACCCGGGGATATCGATTACATAAATGTGCATGGCACATCCACTCCCCTTGGAGATGTTTCGGAAACCAAGGCAATACTCGATGTTTTCGGAGAACACGCATATAAGCTTAATATAAGCTCAACCAAGTCAATGACCGGTCACCTTCTGGGAGCAACAGGCGCTATCGAAGCAATCGCTTCCATTATGGCTGTCTTGAATGATATAGTCCCTCCTACAATAAACCTGAAAGTTCCTGATCCTGAGATTGACCAGAAGCTGAACCTGACTCTCGATAAACCTCAGAAAAGGAGAGTAAATTATGCCATCAGCAATACCTTTGGCTTTGGCGGACACAATGCTTCTGTAGTTATCAAAAAAGCAGAGGATTAGTGTCGTTGCTCCACCAAAAACTTAATGGAACTTATATCCTTGACCGGCAGGCGTTTAGCTCCAGCCTGAAAAAAATTTTCGGATTCAGGCCGATAAATCTCAAATTATATGAAATAGCATTCATTCACCGCTCTGCCACATTAACCCTTCCGAACGGCAGAAAGGTCAATAATGAAAGACTTGAATACCTTGGCGATGCTGTCCTTGATGCAATTCTTTCTGATTTCCTTTTTGAAAAATTTCCTGGAGCAACCGAGGGATTCATGACAAAGATCAGGTCTAGGATTGTTAACCGCGATGTCCTGAATCAGCTTGGCATCTCTATGGGTATAAATAAGATACTTGTGAGTAATATAAGTTCGTCAAACCCCACAAAGAATCTATATGGCGATGCCCTGGAAGCATTGATCGGATCGCTGTTCCTTGATAAGGGTTTTCGAAAGACTAAGAAAATATTTATCAGGAGAGTCCTTAACAGGTACCTTGACATTGACAAAATCATTGCAACCGATACCGACTACAAGAGCCTTGTTTTTGAATGGGTGCAGAAGCACAAGGCAAACCTGATGTTTGACTATAACGAAGAGTACGACTTTAACAGCAAGAAATCAGTTTTTACTACTACTCTATCCATTAACAAGGAATTATATGGGAAGGGGCAGGGCGATTCAAAGAAAGAAGCAGAGCAGGAAGCTTCGGGCCAGGCATGGAAAAGGATTAAAGATATTTCCGGCGATCCAGAATAGTTTATGCTATTTTTTTCTATCTTTATAAGTTAAGGCTTGCAAAGCATGAAAAGCGGAACAAAAGTTAAACGGGTCCGACTTAAGGATAATCTGAGCAGTAATTCTGCCATTATTGGTATTGTTTCAACTGATCCGGATTATAAACTATCACTTGCGCTTAACCGTAAATTAAAAATTTCCCTTAAAAACGATTCCCCCGTAATAATCACTGAAGATTCAGGCAATGACATGGCTTTCAGCAGGTTTTCAGATACCTCCGGGTCTCCTCATCATTTTTATGATCTCACTTCTAATCGTTCAGGGAAAAATTTCCTGCTTAAGAAACTGAAAAACATTGATTTCATATTCCAGGTTCATAACCCTGACGATGAGGAAACAGTCAGGAAGATAACTGCAACTCTGAAAGATACTGAATGCATCACTGCAGTATTCAGGATTGATCCAGCGACAATTAAGGATAAGAATATACAATATGTAATCCAATAGAATATGGAAAACCTGTATTACAATTTATCGGAGGAGGATTTCACTTTTGGCCGAAAAGTACTTATCTGGGTCTTTTTTGCGGCTTTTTTCCTGGGAGGAATCTATGTGGCTCTGATTGGTCCTCTTTTCGGAGTTCATAGAGTAAAACCTATCCTATCACTTGCTCCGTTCGGAATCAGCCTGATCGTAGGACTCGTTGCAGCATATGCCACAATTAAAAGAAAAGATCTTTTTTTCCTCATAGATAATGATAAAGTTGAATTCAGATATGGATTATTCAGACCAAAAAGGTATTCCTTCAAATGGAGTGATATGAGGGAGATTGTAATGCCTCATAAAGACAGGAAGATAAAGGTTCTCTTTAAAGACGGGACATCATATATTATTGACCTTATGTGGATCCAGAGGAAGAAATCCATCCTGATCAGAAAACATTTTTTCCACATGGCCAGAGAGAAGAATCTTAATGTACTTAAAGTTGTTAAGCTGCCACCACACAGGAAAAAAAAGCAGGCACTATAAAATAAGAAGAGCCGCTCCAGAACGGGGCGGCTCATTTTTTAATAACCCTAAAACTAACCTAACCTATGAAAAAACCTCTATATCTTGTGTTTCAAATATCGTGCCAAATCCGATACAAATATAAGGCAAGTAATTAATGTAAAAAAAATATTTATCCATAATTAACTGAAAATTAACAATATGTTAATTAAATGTTAAGATTATACGCGGCTCGTAGTCATTTTCAATCCCTTTAACAATCATTAATAGCACAGGTTGTTAAAGAAAGTTAAAGAAAGGTATCATAATTTATATACAAGTACTTTTGTATCTGTATGAAGCGAAGAACAATAGTATTACTTGCGATCTTCTTTTTCCTGGCAATTTCAGGGATTATTCTCATTCAGCTCTACTGGATTAAGAACGCTATTTCAATGACTGACCAGCGATTCCGCCAGGATGCTAACAGAGCTCTTGAATCTGTAATACTTGATCTTGAAGAGAAGGAACTTATTCATAGCATAGTTGAAGAAATAAATTCTGCGCCCACCGATTCAGTGACTGCTGTAGTGCCGGCGAATTCGCCTATCGCCCGAAAACTGAGGGGTTTCCAGCCAAACTCGAGGCTCCTGGAGATGTACGGACTTAAAAATCGTATCGAACCTCTTACAATTACCAATGAAGGGCAGAAAATTTTTATTACTGCAGAAAATTTCTCTTCCCTTGCACCGGTGGAATCAACCGAAACTTCCACCCAGTCAATCAGCGCCGAACTCAATGGAAGAGTTACCAATAAGATTGTTTCCCTTGAAAATATTATGGCAAAGATCCTTCGTAATACTCCTGATATAAGAGAAAGAATTGACTTTAATAACCTTCAGAAATTATTAAGGAATACCCTTAATGGTGTTGGCATTTATCTCGATTTTGAATTCTGCATTCGTTCGGGAGCCTCTGGTATAATCTGGAGAACACCTGGTTTTACAGATAAAGCCGGGGCTAATAAGTTTATAATTCAGCTTTTCCCAAATGATCCTATGCCAGGTCAGAACCAGCTTGTATTGTACTGCCTCCAGGAGAGCCAGTATAAATTTGAAAAGATAGGGAACCTGGGATTTCTGTCTCTCCTCTTTACAGCATTACTGCTTATACTGTCAACAGGGACATTTATTGTGATATTCCGTCAGAAAAAGATCTCGGAGATCCGAAACGATTTTATAGACAATATGACCCATGAACTGAAGACACCTATCTCCACAATCTCACTGGCCTCGCAGATGATTGCCGATAAATCGATCCCTGATGAAAATAAGAATATCGGGAATCTTGCCAAAGTTATCTCCGATGAGAGCATACGTCTGAAATTACAGGTTGAGAAGGTATTGCAAACAGCCTTTTTTGAGAAGACAAGGATGAAACTAAACCTTGTTGACGTCGATATTCACAGGATACTCGATAACGCAATTGAAAACTTTATGCTTCAGATAAAAAATTGCGATGGGGTTATCAGGAAAGAATACCTGGCAAAATCTGCAGATGTTCAGGTTGATGAAGCTCATTTTCTTAATGCCATCTCAAACTTAATTGATAATGCCATCAAATATTCAGGGGGAAAGCCGGAGATCATTATATCGACACGGAATGTTAAAAAGGGGCTTTTAATAACTGTCGAGGATAAAGGTATCGGGATAAGCAAAGAAAACCTTAAAAGAATATATGATAAATTCTACAGGGTCCATTCAGGGAACCTCCATAATGTAAAAGGATTCGGACTTGGTTTAAGTTATGTAAGAAAGGTTATCGAAGAACATAACGGGACAATTAAAGCCGAAAGTCAGATAAATAAAGGGACCAAATTTTCTATCTTCATTCCACAAACTTTACTAAAATGAAAAATATCAGGATTCTTCTTGCTGAGGATGACAGTAATCTTGGAATTCTATTAAAAAATTACCTGGCGGCAAAGAGTCTGGAGACAGAGTTGTATACCGACGGTATAAAAGCCCTGAATGCATTCCATGCATTAAAATACAATATTTGCATTCTTGATATAATGATGCCGGAAATGGATGGAATATCGCTGGCTATCGAAATCCGGAAAATTGAGCCTGCAATTCCGATTATTTTCCTTACTGCCAAAAGCCAGAAGGAAGATATTCTCGAAGGATTCCGTTCCGGGGCTGATGATTATATTACAAAACCATTTTCAATGGAAGAACTGCTCTACCGTATTCAGGCTATACTTAAAAGGACGTCAGGTTCAGCAATACCAAAAAAAGAGGACCATTACACTATTGGCAATTATTCCTTTGACCCGCTCAAACAACTGCTTTCGATTGGAGGACAGAATGTAAAGCTGACTACAAAAGAATCTGAACTGCTTGAACTTCTTTGCCGGCATACTAATGAAATACTGGAGCGGAATTTTGCATTAAAGGCGATCTGGATTGACGATAACTATTTTAATGCCAGGAGCATGGATGTTTATATAACCAGGCTTAGAAAATATCTTGGAAAAGACTCTTCCGTCAAAATCCTCAATGTCCATGGCAGGGGTTACAAACTTTTATGTTAAAAAATACCCCGGTCTTTAGAAAGACCAGGGTAAGAGGCTTAAGTTAGACTATAGGATTAATATTTTTTAATATCGCCCATATATCACAGAGCGAATATAATCGTTTTTTATCATTATCAGGAAAAAACAATAAAATTTTACTGCAACGGATATCCTGAGATTCATAAAGGGTCAGTCAAGCTTAAGAACGGCAAGAAAGGCTTGCTGAGGAACTTCAACATTCCCTATCTGACGCATTCTCTTCTTCCCTTTCTTCTGCTTCTCCAGGAGCTTTCTTTTTCTTGTTATATCTCCCCCATAGCATTTTGCGGTGACATCTTTTCTTACCGCCTTCACAGTTTCCCGGGCAATGATCTTGGCCCCTATTGCAGCCTGTATTGCAATATCAAATTGCTGCCTCGGAATTAATTCCTTTAGCTTCTCACACATTTTGCGTCCGAAATCATAGGCATGGCCCTTGTAAATCAGTGTCGAAAGAGCATCTACCATTTCACCGTTCAGCAGGATATCAAGCCTGACCAGATCGGCTTTCTGATATGCAGTATAATAATAATCGAATGAAGCATATCCCTTGGAGATGCTTTTAAGCTTATCATAGAAATCAAAGACTATCTCAGAGAGGGGCATTTCAAAAGTAAGTTCAACCCTGTCCCTCGTAAGATAAACCTGTCCTTTCAGAACGCCTCTTCTATCTATACAGAGGTTCATTATAGGACCAACATAATCCGACAGTGTTATAACCTGTGCAATGATATAAGGCTCTTCAATGCGCTCAATATGATTTATAGAAGGCAGACCAGAAGGGTTGTGCACATCAATCACTTCGCCCTTTGTCGTATAAGCTTTGAATGATACGTTAGGCACTGTGGTAATGACATCCATGTTGAATTCCCTGCCAAGTCGTTCCTGTACTATTTCCATATGCAGCAATCCGAGAAATCCACATCTGAAACCAAAACCAAGAGCTGCAGATGATTCAGGCACGAATGTCAGAGAAGCATCATTCAGCTGAAGCTTTTCAATTGAGCTTCTCAGATCTTCATATTCATCAGCATCGACTGGATACATCCCTGCAAATACCATCGGTTTTACCTCTTCGAAGCCTGAAATAGCTTTGTCGCATGGATTTTTTACATGGGTGATAGTGTCGCCAACCCTGACTTCGGATGAGTCTTTTATTCCTGAAATAATATATCCGACATCGCCTGTTCCCATAACTTCCCGTGGTGCCTGCTTCAGTTTACGCACACCTATTTCTTCTGCATTATATTCGTGACCCGTACTAACGAATTTTACCCTGTCGCCTTTGCTTATTGTACCGTTAACTATTTTGAAATAGGCGATAATCCCTCTGAAAGAATTAAATATGGAATCAAAGATAAGAGCTTGCAGCGGGGCATCTGGATTTCCCTCCGGGGGAGGAATGCGGTTAATAATATCAATCAAAATCCTGTCGACACCCATTCCTGTCTTGGCGCTTGCTTCAATAATATCATCACGGTCGCAGCCTACAAGGTCAACAATCTGATCTTTAACCTCTTCTGGCATGGCATTAGTCATATCCATCTTATTCAGTACCGGTATGATCGCCAGATTATGATCAATCGCCATGTAGAGATTTGAGATTGTCTGTGCCTGGATACCCTGAGTGGCATCAATTACAAGGAGCGCTCCCTCGCATGCGGCAATTGACCTTGAGACCTCATACGAAAAATCGACATGTCCCGGTGTGTCAATCAGGTTCAGAAAGTATTTTTCACCCTCATGGATATACTCCATCTGAATTGCATGGCTCTTGATCGTTATTCCTCTCTCCCTTTCAAGATCCATATCATCAAGTATCTGGTCCTGGTATTCCCTTTCCGTAATTGTATTGGTCTTCTCAAGGAGCCTGTCGGCCAGGGTGCTTTTTCCATGGTCAATGTGCGCAATGATGCAGAAATTACGGAGATACTTCATAAGGTAAAACGGTTATAAAATCAGGTGCAAATATATAAATATCTTTCTTGCCCCCCAACCCCCCCTGAAGGGGGGCTTATATAAATAGAGCCGGGTCCATAACCCGGCTCTATAGTTAAAAATGTATCACTGAACCCCCTTTAGGGGGCAGGGGGTTTTTACATCATCCCCGGCATTCCGCCACCCATACCCTGAGGAGGCATGGAAGGATGCTCTTCTTTTTCCTCGACAACAACAGCTTCAGTAGTCAGGAACATCCCGGCAATTGATGCTGCATTTTCGAGTGCTACACGGACAACTTTAACAGGATCAATAACACCTGATTTATTAAGCTTTTCATAATTATCGGTTTGTGCGTTGTATCCGTAATCACCCTTGCCTGCTTTTACATTCTGGGCTACAACAGCGCCTTCTTTACCTGAATTGATAGCTATCTGGCGTAAAGGCTCTTCAATTGCACGTTTGACAATTTCAATACCGGTTGTCTGATCTTCATTATCGCCTTTTAGTCCTTCAAGAGCAGCAATAGCACGGATATATGCAACGCCGCCTCCGGGAACAATACCCTCTTCAATTGCAGCGCGTGTGGCATGTAATGAATCGTCAACGCGGTCTTTCTTGTTTTTCAATTCAACCTCAGAAGCAGCTCCAATATAAAGAACTGCAACACCGCCGGCAAGTTTGGCGAGACGTTCCTGCAACTTCTCTTTATCATAATCAGAAGTAGTTGTAGTCATCTGCTGTTTGATCTGACCTACGCGGGCTTTGATCATTTCCTTGTCGCCGAAACCATTGACAATTGTAGTGTTTTCCTTATTGACAGTTATTTTTTCAGCAGTACCAAGCATTTCAAGAGTTGCATGTTCCAGCTTAAGACCCTTCTCTTCTGATATTACTGTTCCACCTGTAAGGATGGCGATATCCTCAAGCATCTCTTTCCTTCTGTCACCAAAACCGGGAGCCTTCACTGCGCATACCCTGAGGGAACCTCGAAGACGATTCACAACGAGTGTTGCAAGTGCTTCGCCTTCAACATCTTCAGCAACAATGAGAAGAGGCTTGCTGGTCTGAGCAGATGCTTCAAGAATAGGAAGCATATCTTTCATTGAAGAAATTTTCTTGTCATAAATAAGGATGTAAGGATTTTCCAGTTCTGCTTCCATTTTTTCTGCATTGGTAACAAAATATGCTGAAATATATCCGCGGTCGAACTGCATCCCTTCAACAACTTCAACATAAGTAGTTGTGCCTTTTGATTCTTCAACCGTAATGACTCCTTCCTTATGAACTTTGCTCATAGCTTCAGCTATAAGTTTTCCTATCTCCTGATCATCATTGGCAGAAATTCGTGCAACCTGTTCAATTTTAGCAAGGTCATCACCGATAACTGTTGCCTGTGAAACCAGATGCTTGATAACTTTCTCAACTGCTTTGTCTATACCTCTTTTAATATCCATCGGGTTTGCTCCGGCGGTAACATTCTTCAGACCTACATTAATGAGAGCCTGTGCAAGGACAGTAGCGGTTGTTGTTCCGTCGCCGGCAATATCGCCGGTTTTTGAAGCAACTTCCTTAACCATCTGTGCGCCCATATTCTGGTAAGGATCAGAGAGTTCGATATCCTTTGCAACGGTAACACCGTCTTTTGTGACCTGGGGAGCTCCGAATTTTTTCTCCAGGACAACATTTCGGCCTTTCGGGCCGAGAGTTACCTTAACTGCATCTGCAAGCTTATCAACTCCTTCTTTTAGAAGGGCACGTGCATCAATATTATACTTAATCTCTTTTGCCATATTAAATAATTTTAGTGTTTTTAAATTATGCTATAAAAAGAACATCTGACTGCGAGATAAGCAGATAATCTTCACCTTCAATGGTAAGCTCCTGCCCTGAATATTTGCCGTAAAGGACTTCATCGCCTTTCTTCACTTCCATCTCTTCGTCTTTTTTTGCTGCTCCGACAAGGATTACTTTACCCTGACGGGGTTTCTCTTTTGCAGAATCAGGAATAATGATTCCGCTGGCAGTTTTAGCTTCAGCTTCATAAGGTTTTACGAGTACCTTTCCTGCCAGAATTTTACCTTTTAATTGTGCCATTTTATATAGTTTTAAAGTTAAAAATCTTGATACGCTCCTTCTTTAGCATATTCTGTGCCAAATGATAAAAGATGACATTTTGGGAGACCAGGCATTTATCAGGGTGCAGAAGTATGTCATCAGGATATAGTTCTGATTGTTTTATTCTTGATAATCTATTATAATTCAATGTATTATATTTAAAATTAAAAAAGTGCCAGAATATGACAAACTGACACTTTAATAATATTCCCTATAATTTCCGTTATTTCGTTTGATCTGTCGGGGTTGAAGGAGTGTTTGAAGCGGGAGGAACCGCTGTCGGAAGCGTTGGGATGGCATTGGGATCAGCTGCATTATCGATCTGAGTCCTGATCCTTGACTGTTGTGCTCCTGCCCCTCGTGGTATTGTAGCTGTTGCAGCAATACATAGTATAAGGATTGCCGCACAGAGTGTCCATGTTGCTTTTTCAAGAAAGTCAGCTGTTTTCCTAACTCCCATTGTCTGCCCTGCCGATGTAAAGTTAGCTGCAAGTCCTCCGCCCTTTGAATTTTGAACAAGAACGATAAGTACCTGGAAAAGACATGCAACAATAATTAAAACTGAAATAAAAATATAAACTCCCATTTGGTCACTTTTTTATTAACTCTTTCACCTTTTCAATTTGAGACGCAAAGTAACTGCTTTTTTCCGGAAATTTCAAACATAATTTCTCATAAATATCGATTGCCTTTGAATAGTATCCCTGTCTGATGTAAATTCTTGCAAGAGTTTCGGTTACTAATCCTTCCCCGTCCTCTGCAAAAGGTATTAAGGTATCCTCATTTGGCTTGTCAGGTTTTTCTCTCGATGGTTCAATCCGCGGATTTGCCTCGATGAACTTATTAATTAGGACTGACTGCAACTCCTTTACAGATGATGTTCCTGTCTGCACCTGACTTTCAGTCACATTTTTATCAACATGGATGTCAGCGGAGACATTTTCATTTTGGTCAAGTTCCAGCAGGTCAGTCTTCTCCTGGACAGAAAATCCAGGATCCATATATGTTACCTTTTCATCAAAATCGCCTGATTCATCATCAATCAGCAGGATTGTTGCATTTAAATCATCACCGTCGGAATCATCCGCGATCAACACTGAATGGTCTTTGGCATTCCAGTTACCCTGATCTTCTTTTGATTTTTTTTCAATTTCATTTATGAGGTCAGTACTGTTCTTTCCCGATTCAATTACAGTTTGCTGGCTGTCGGCAGAAATCCCTTCAGTCTGAGCCATAGGACTAACCGACAATTCAGCTTTGACTTCTGGTAAAACTTCTTTCCGTAATAAATAATACAGGACCTCACGGTTTGCTATATGCATTGCGGATACCCTTAGCTGGTTTTCAAACTTGACATCGGAGGTATTCTGCAGACCTTTAAGCAGCAGGCTGTAAGCACTCTGAAAATATGGGAAAATATTTATCAGCTCATTAACCTCGCTGATAGTCTGGCGGTCAGCAGGGCCTGAGCTCTCAATTATTTTCAGAAAATCGCTCCTGTTCATATAGCCCAGTTCACAAAAGCCCTGTTAAAAATGTCTTCTATAAGAAGTTCCACAATCTTCTCCGACAGATCTTTCTCAACTGCGCTAAGGTCGAAGTTGCTGTCGTAGTCTTCAAACCTCGAAAATGTCTGTTCAAAGCTGAGAGTGGGGTCAACCGAATTGGTGAATTTTACTTTTACTGAAATTGTGAACCTGTTGCTAGCTGCCTGGGCATCTGCCGCAACAGTAAGAGGCCTGGTGTTGTAATCTGTTATTTCACCTTCAAAGTTGACATCTCCAAGGCCGTTTACAATTCCAAGTTTGGTCTGCGCCTTGCATTTATCTATCAGGGCATCAGTTATATACTGGCTCAACCCCGGTTGTACAAGGCTCGCCCTGTTCTGGAAATACTGAATACTGACAGTTTTTAATCCAGCAGTACTTGCTCCCGAGAATGAATATATGCCACATCCATACAGCATTATCATAAAGATCGCGGTTAAAAGAATCAGAACCTTTTTCCCGGACAGAAGAAAGATATTTCTAATTTTCAATGCCATATTCCTTTATTTTACGATACAGGGTCCTTTCCGAGATACCAAGCTCCTGAGCAGCGAGTTTTCTTTTTCCGCTGTATTTTTCAAGGGCTTTTTTAATCATTTCAACCTCCTTGTCAGCAAGGGATAACGACTCCTCAACAATTTCTTCAGTGTCCTGAATATCATTCCTTGCCTGGTGTGGAGTAAAATCGACAGATGCGGTTCCTGTCATTTCCGGGCTTTCCGCCTTGCTCTTTTTCTCCCTTATTAGGTTCTGAATGACCCTTGAATTGGGATTATCGAAAGCTACATTCATATCGCCATGCTCAATGAGGTCGTAAACAAGCTTTTTAAGATCATTCATATCGCTTTTCATGTCGAAGAGGATCTTGTATAAAATTTCCCTTTCGGAAGAAAACGATTTATCATCATCTTTCTGTATAATTGCTGGAAGCCTTGAACCTTCATAATCAGGAAGGTATGGTTTAAGTGTCGCCGCTCTGATCTCGCGCTCGCTTTCAATTATTGATATCTGTTCAGTAACATTCTTGAGCTGCCTTACATTACCCGGCCAGGAATAGTGAAGAAGCATGTTTTTTGCTTCAGAATCAAGCCTTATGGCAGGCATTCTGTATTTTTCTGCAAAATCAACGGCAAATTTTCTGAATAGAAGAATAATATCCTCACCCCTTTCCCTTAAAGAAGGAATACGTATGGGGACAGTATTCAGCCTGTAAAAAAGATCTTCCCTGAACCTGCCTTTATCTATTGACATTACAACATCAACATTGCTGGCAGCAATAACCCTTACGTTGGTTTTTTGCATTTTAGAGGACCCAACCCTGATAAATTCGCCCATTTCGAGTACCCGTAAAAGCCTCACCTGGGTTGATAGCGGCAGTTCGGCAACCTCATCAAGAAAGATCGTTCCTCCATCAGCTACTTCAAAATAGCCTTTCCTGCTGTCCGTAGCACCTGTAAATGCACCTTTTTCATGGCCGAACAACTCAGAATCGATTGTTCCTTCAGGGATCGCTCCGCAGTTGACGGCGATATAGGGGCCATGCTTTCTTGCACTATAGTTATGGATCACCTGAGGGAAAACTTCCTTCCCGGTTCCGCTTTCGCCGCTTATTAGCACCGAAAGATCTGTGGGGGCAACCTGGACAGCGATGTCAATAGCATGGTTAAGATCATCGTTATTTCCGATAATGCCAAATCTCTGTTTTATGCTTTGCAGGTCTTTCATATACTTTTCACAATGATGCGAATTTAAGGTTTTTTTAAAACATTGGGAAATGCATTTTTCGTAAATTCGTACAATGAAAAACAGATCGGAATTAAAATTCGCCGGCATTATCCCGGCGCGATATGCATCTTCAAGGTTCCCCGGGAAGCCACTGGCTATGATAAGCGGGAAGCCTATGATCCAACGGGTTTATGAACAATCAATGAAATCAATTGATCTTGTTTTTGTGGCAACTGACGATAAAAGGATTTTTGATGCAGTTAAAAATTTCGGAGGTAACGCCATTATGACCTCCGCCGAACACCAGAGCGGAACAGACAGGTGCGCAGAAGCTGTCAGTAAAATATCAGGGAAGATTGGTATTAAAGTTGATGTAGTGCTGAATATACAAGGCGATGAGCCTTTCATCCGTCCTGAACAGATTGACCTTCTAAAATCGTGTTTCAGTGATAAAAATGTAGAAATTGCCACACTTGTTAGAAAAACAGCACGTGGTGAAGATATTTTTAACCCGAATCAGCCGAAGGTTGTAATTGATTCCCAGAAAAATGCAATTTATTTCAGCAGATCTACAATACCATTCATCCGTAACATCGGAGAATCGCTCTGGTCAGAGAACTATACTTACTTCAAGCATATGGGGCTTTATGCATATACCGTCCCGGCTCTGAAAAAAATCACAAAACTTGCTGTAAGCTATCTCGAAAAAACCGAGGCGCTTGAACAGAACAGGTGGATCGAAAACGGCTTTAAAATCAGGACTGCTGTCACTGAATGGGAAAGCATTGGCATCGACACGCCAGCCGATCTTGAGAGAGCTTTGCTCTATTTTAAGAACATTAAATAAAAAATTGTTAACTTTAGCACAATATTTGTGGAGAATTATTAAACGGTATATATGAAGAAGAGTTTACTCCTTTTTCTATTTGTTTTTCTTACTTTATGCCTTCAGGCACAGAAGGATACCGTCAATATCCAGAACAGACCGGTACAGAGGAGCTTTTCGTCTGATGCTTCAAATATTAATATTAGTATCTTTCCGGTACCCGTAAGAGAGAATTATTTCAATATTAAATGTGAAAAGTCGTTTTCATCAGTCAAGATCACTAATATAATCGGACAAGATATTTACAGAGAAAAATATAATGATCCCCAGACGCTTGCTAAAATCAACCTGGATAACCCTAAAAGAGGGATGTACCTGGTAACTGTTGTATTCAGCGACGGGTTGAGGATCGTTAAAAAAATAATGATTGAACAGGCCGAATAGTTAATGCAGACTTGGTTTCAGATGCGGATTTTCGGGGGAATATTCCGTAATTAATTAGTTAAATTCATTACACGGGCAAAAAGGTAAACATTCCTGTTTCCTGATTGTTTATTATAATGTAATTATTTGGAGATCTTACCATAAGAAGTCTTGCCATGGAAGAAGGTGTAAATGTTTTTTCGATTAAGGATATTGAGAACTTCTCAGGAATTAAAGCTCATACAATCAGGATCTGGGAAAAGAGATACCGTATCCTTGAGCCTGACAGGACCGATTCAAACATACGGAGATATAATGAATCGGAACTGAAAAAAATATTAAATGTGGCCTTCCTTAACAGAAATGGCCTTAAGATATCGAGGATCGCAAAACTTGATGAAGATGAGCTTACTCAGCAGGTAATGTCGCTCAGCAGCAGCAGGGATGAATTAGAAAAGGATTTCCAGCCTGGCAAGATTCTAATGTCTGCCATCAGATTCAATGAGGGAATGTTCAAAGAATCGCTCCTGCCATTCATTAAACGCGCAGGCATTGAGGATGCTTATTGCCGATTCCTGCATCCATTGCTTGAAAAATCCAGAATTCTCTGGCAAACCGGCTCTCTTTCGAGAGCTCAGGAACAATTCATCAGAAATACCATAAGACAGCTTATAACTGTTGAAGACAGCCTTATCAAACCATGGTCGGGCAAAACAGGTCCTATAGTAGCTATGATAAATACATCTGATAATCTTACCGATAACAACTTCCTCTTTTATAAATATGCTCTTAAGAAAAGGGGATTTGATGTAATTTTTACCGGTGGAATCCTGCCCGCATCTGAAGTGATTGAAATCTACAATATTAAACCATTCGACTATCTTGTTGTAAATTCAAGCGCCTTCGATTTTGCAAAGAAAAAGATCGGATATTTCAACAGCCTTGGCAAGTCCCTTATGATCAAAAAGATAATTCTCACCGATTCACCGGAGGAGAGAGATAAAAAATTTCAGGACAAACTTATCATTACGAAGGACCCTGCTGGTTTTATCCGTTGTATTGAAGGTCTCCGCTGATTATTTTACACTTACTTTATTGAGGATTTTTACTTTTGGGGATCCATGGGAAAAAAGCACTCGTCTTTTCTATATAATCTCTGTAATTTGATTTTTGTTCCTTCAGGCTCTTTTCGAGCAATGCGACGCCTGAGACTTTTATTATAAGAAGAGTCATCAGCAGGGAACCCAGCACTGGAAAATAACTACCTGCCCCAAGACAGATAAAACCATAACCCCACCATTCCGAAGAATCTCCGAAATAATTCGGGTGCCTTGTATAATGCCAGAATCCGGTATCGAGTACCTTCCCCTTGTTTTGAGGATTGGCTTTAAAAGCAGCCAGCTGGTAATCTCCGCCAGCTTCAAAGACAAAACCCGTGATCCAGAGCAAGAACCCCGCGTAATCAAGAATGCCCAGATTCTTTTCCTGTCCATAGTATTGAGCCCCCAGAAGCGGAGCTGAAATAAGCCACATCAGAATTCCCTGGAGCATGAATGTTTGGAAGAAGCTTATCCACCAGTATCTTTTTTCACCATATTTTTTACGAAACTCCCTGTAGCGAAAATCTTCCCCCTTGCCCCAGTTGCGCCATGTAAGGTAACCCGACAGGCGAAGCCCCCAGATTGAAACGAGGGTCATCAGAATTATTTTTCTTAATTCAAAACCGTTGGTGCTGATAAAATAGAAACCAGATGTAAGCACAAATCCTGCTCCCCAGAAAAGATCGACTATGCTTACATTTTTAAATATTACGCTGAAAATCCATAGCACGGACATCAGTATCATTATCATCAGCAGAGCCTCGAGGTATATGTGGAAAAATGTCATGAAATGATTTTTTATTATTTATCAGTCATAAAGCAGGGCAACAGATGCAGCGCCTATGCCGGCATTTGCCCCAATAACAGGAGAGATATTGACAACTGAAACCGGTTTTTTATTGGTCAGTTTTTCCATTTTCTCCGAATACCAGGCTGCAGCTTCAGGGTTGCCGGCATGCATGACAATATAATTCCAGATATTCTTATCAGCATTGATATTCCCGATATGTTTCATTACCTGTTCCATATTTGCTTTCTGGCTGAATGTCTTGCCGAATATTATTGCCTTCCCGGTCTCATCGAGAGATATGATAGGATTGATATTAAGTATTCTTGCAAGCAGTCCCTTGGCCGCTGAAACCCTTCCCCCACGGATCATATATTTTAACGTTTTTACACTCACAAAGATGCGGGTGTTTTTTATCCACTTATCTGCAAGTGCAACAATTTCACCATGTGAAAAGCCGGTTTCAATAGCCTGTGCAATGCGCAATACAATTAAACCAAGAGAACCAGAAAGATTCCTGGAATTCAAGACAGTGATGGGTTTATTAAATTCAGTGCTGATTTTCAGTGCAGCTTTCTGACTGCTATAAAAAGTACCGCTTAATTTATCACTCACATGAACAGCAATAACTGAATCATAATGTGAAGCCAGTTGTGAGTAAAGGTTTGTAAGAGCATTTTCATTGATCTGGGCAGTTTTAGGATATTCAGCCGCATCGTTTAGCATGGAGTAAAACTGATCTGGCTGTATCGTTATCTTGTCCAGATAATGGTTTTCACCAAAACTAATATTGATCGGAAGCATATTGATCTGATATTTGTCAATAAGCTCAGGCGCCAGATCACATGTCGAATCAGTGACAATGGCTATCTTCCATTTTCGTTCATTAACAATCTGGTAATGACGTATCATGTCATCTGCTTTTTGAAAAGTGATTGTCCCCTTATCTCTCAGATTGTTGAATAGTCCGGATGGATCATTTGTGTGAAGATGCAGCCTTAATAACTTGTCTGAACCAGCAACAACAACGGAATTTCCAAAAGATTCCAAAGTACTTATGAGCGACTTCTTATCAATCCGGCATTCCTTAATGACAGCTTCGGTACAGTATCTGAAATCAATTTTCTCAGTGAAAACCTCTTCAATTGCCGGAAAAGAAGCAGCCAGTGACCTGGAATTGATCAGATCCCTGATATTTCCGTAGTTAATAAATTCCATAATGCCTTCAAAAAACAAGACAAAACCCCTGGCTCCGGCATCAACGACATTGTTCTTTTCCAGTATTGCCAGCTTTGTCCTGGTTTCGAGAAGAGATTTTTTAAGCACTTCATAAGAACTTGTAAGCAGGTGATTGAAATCAGAGAATTTGTTCCAGCTGCTATAGATATAGTCGGCCATTTCCCTGATCACTGTAAGCATTGTCCCCTCCACAGGCCGCGCAACAGCTTCGTAAACATAATTTACGGTTCTCCCGAGAGCTTCAGCAAATTGCCTGAGAGTGACAGATTTGTACTCTCCCGTTTCATTGCTCAGCCCGTAAAAAAACTGGGCAAAAATAATTCCGGAATTTCCCCTTGCATTCACCAGCGTTGATTCTGCGATCCTGTCTGCAGTTATCTTGTATGACCTGCTTGGATGAAGCGATTCTATTACGGACCTAATGGTAGCCGCGAGATTAGTTCCGGTATCGCCGTCGTTTACAGGGAATACATTTATTTTATTTAGCTCAGCCTGATGAGCAATAATTTTTTGGGCTCCTGCGACAAATGCGTAATACAAATTACGGCCATCCAGTTCAATAAGCGGATCTTTGACAATTAGAGACATTCCTGGTCTGCTATTTTATATAGTAATCTAATTAACAAACTGTTTAACCCTTTGTTCAAATACATTTTGTTTATCAGAAACCGGATATTATTCTGCAAAGATATGTTAATTTTGAGGTTTGAAGATTGATAACCTTTCAAATCTCTTGATGATCTGATTAAAACGATTATTAATAACTTATAATTATGAAAATATTTGTACCAATCGCAATCCTGGCAATTATAGCTTTTGTGCTCCTTGTTTCATGCTCATCAATACCTAAAGGGGCTGTTGCCATCAAACCATTCGACAAGGCAAGATATCTTGGCACCTGGTATGAGATAGCACGGATGGATTTCCGTTTTGAACGCAACCTGAATAATACCACTGCAAATTATTCTTTAAATAATGATGGAACCATTAAGGTAGTGAACCGCGGATTCAATTATGTTACTAACAAATGGAGTGAGGCAATAGGAAAAGCAAAGCCGAGAGGCAGTGGGGACGAAGCCAAACTGAAGGTATCTTTTTTTGGGCCGTTTTATGGCGGATACAATGTGATTGCCCTGGATGATCAGTATAAATATGCGCTTGTTGCAGGCAACAACCTTAAATATCTATGGATCCTGTCACGCGAAACATCCATACCTGATGACGTCAGACAGGAGTACCTTGAAATTGCAAATAAGCTTGGATTTAATACTTCAGTCCTTATCTGGGTGGAGCAAAATAAAAAACAGGAATAAGACCTGCCTTCACCTTGTTCATATCACAGAAGTTTAAAAAAATAGTTTCTTTCGCTCTCGAGATTAATTGACGGAGCTTTTTTGCTGATAGCGTCAATCCTTGAAATAATGCTTTCCGCAAATTTTTTAACCTGCCCTGCGGATCGTGACTGAATCCGGTGCGAAACAGCTTTACTTATTCCGGATACCTCGTGCCAGAGTCCGATAGTATTGTTATCGAAATAACAATGTGAAAATGCATCCCATATATATTCTACTGCTGAAGATGAAGGATGAAGCATATCATTGTCATAAAATCTGTAATCGCGAAGATCATCCATAACCAGCTCATAAGCAGGAAAATAGCCCGGACATGATTCATGTTTCAGGAGCTCCTCAACTGCCAGGAATAATACAGATTTGCTTACCTGGTTGCCATGAGCGCCATCTTTCATATGCCGGACCGGGCTGATTGAAAAGATGACCTTCAACCCCGGATTCAATATTCTGAGCCTGCTCATCTGTTCATTCCACAGGGCTACTATATCGTTTACCGATAACAATTCATGAGTGAATTCTGATGAAGGGATTTTATGGCAGTTTGAAACAATCTTTCCCGATTCCCGCCACCTGTAGACCCTTGCTGTACCGAATGTGATAAAAAGGAACTTCGCTGAAAAAATAAACTTACGGGCATTTTTAATGCTAGTGTTTATCTTATCAAGCGCCTCACTGGCACTTTCAGATGAAAAATCAGTGTAATGATTGAAGCTCAGCCAAATGCCTTTATGGTTGTAAAGATCACCCTGCTTATATTCACTCTCAGTTGTAATAGAATCGATAGTGTTTGAAACGGAAACAGGATTGTAAACGGTACCTGAAGGGTTGATAATCACTGGCATATGACCTGCTTCAAACTGAGTTCCTATAGAAGAAGCAAAGCATGATCCGATAAACATTACAGGGTCATCATAAGTGATCTTGGCTTGCGAAGGAGCAATATTAAAGGTAGTCCTTAATTCCATTATTCCTTACAAGAGCTTCATGAAAGCCTGGCGTTGATCCAGCTTATAAGGTAAGCGAAGACTTCATTTTTAAATGTCTCATTATGAAGCTCGTGATATCCACCAGGCCATATTTTCAATTCAGCCAATGTTGTTTTGGCAGCGAATTCGCGGCTTCCCTCAGGTGAACATATCTGATCATCGCTGCCATGCATCAGGAGAAGCGGGATCTTAAGATCTGAAGCATGAGCCAGGGCGTAACTTGCAGCTTTCATTGAGCTGTTGAAGAGAGAAACGGATATTTTGCCATGAACCAGCGGATCAGCTTTGTACTTTTCAACAACCTCTTTATCGTGAGAAATATGTTCAACAACCAACCCCGAAGGTTGGATAAGGCTGGGAAGTATGCTTTTCATTACAGATGCCACGGCAAGTTTGAATTTGCTCGGTTCGAAAGCCAGTTTCAACAATGGTGAAGTTACTATTGCACCTTTGACAGAAGGAGATTTACGAACCAGATAGTCGAGCACAATTCCTCCGCCAAGGCTATGCCCGTAAATAAATACCGGGACCCCCGGGAATGTATTTCCGGCACTCTCCAGAAGAATCCCTATCATTTCGTCGGTAAGAGAATAATCTTTTATGTATCCTCTTGTCCCGTCGGACAGGCCATGACCAGGAAGATCGACTCCGGTAAACCCGATTCCTTCCCTGTTCAGCAATCCTGCCCATGTTTCATAACGATGGATATGCTCGCCAAGTCCATGAACAAAAACAATAATGGCTCTCACATTTTCGCCCGGGCTGCTGATCATACCCTTCAGTACCTGCCCGTTTTTAAGTTTAATGTTATAATCCATGCTTTTCTCTTTAATAGTACGAAAGTAGAACAAATAAAACTTTCAGACAAGCTTATATTCTTTTATCAGCCTGGTTAGTTCTTCATTAAAAATTCATTTATCAATTTATATATTGTTTATACTAAATGTTCTTTTTTTGTTATATATATCTCATTATATGTGTTTTAATAAATTGCATTATTTAGAAACCCGCCAGAATATATGGATATTAAGATATAAAGATTTGTTTATCTTTATTTATGTGTTTATATTTGCTTCATCAATTAATAATAAAAGATATGACAGCATTTGAATTCAACAACAGTCTGATTGGCTTAAAGCCGAATCTGCAAAGGTTTGCCATGAGCCTCACATCTGATCGTGATACAGCTCTGGATCTTGTCCAGGACACATATCTAAAAGCAATAACCCACAAGGATAAGTTTGTTGATTTTACAAATCTGAAGGCATGGGTTTTCACAATAATGAAAAACACTTTCATCAATAATTACAGACGAAACGTTAAGGAGAATACGATAATAGACGGGACACAGGATCTGTATTATCTCAATCAGCCTCACGACAAGGGTTTCATTTCGCCTGAATCAAATTATTCGGAAAATGAAATTGAGAAAGCAATAGATTCGCTTGAAGATGAATTCAGAATTCCATTCAGGATGCACATTGAAGGTTATAAATATAAAGAGATAGCCGATAAGCTTGATTTAAAGATCGGTACTGTAAAAAGCAGGATCTTCTTCACTCGCCAGAAGCTTATGCTGATGCTTAAAGATTATGTCAGATAATACATTTTTAGTCAGGTTTGGTTTTTAGGGTAGAAAGGGCTGAATTTTATTCAGCCTTTTTTATTGTCCTGAAAATGATACCCGCAAAAACAAACAGAAGAAATATCCCTGTAACTATCCAGGCCCATTTATTTGTTTCCTTCGATTCTGCCCACATTTCATATGGCTGAGTAAGAAAATATTCGGATTTTACTGACCAGAGCAGAACTTTTGTCGAGTCCATCAAACCGTTAGTACCTATCAGCTTCCCTGGCATTAAGATCCTCACTGAATAATTATGAAAATCAACGAACAGCTTTTCTGTTACCAGGTTTATGGATGAATCTGCTTCCGTTTTAAATTTAAGAGCATTTGATTCGCCTATGAATTCTTTAAGCAAAATGCCATTTTTCCACAAGCTGTCAAAATGATCAGTGTTTTCCATTGATATCTTTACAAATTCGTCTTCTCTTGCCTTCAAAGCATCGAACGATATGTCACTGCCTGTTTTGCTGCCTGCAATCTTGCTGAAATCGCCTATCCATTCTGCCATGGCGGATTTGATAGTCCATTTGACTGTCTTTGACGAGATCGTATCTTTTAATGCTTTATACTTCAGGCTGTCAGGACCCTGTTCGAATTTATTGATTACATCATTTGGTGAGTAGAAATATGCGAGTTCCTCTTTATTGAGAAAATCAGAAACCGGATATCCATATGTAAATTGCCGTTCAATTATTTCAGCGAACCTGTATTCGGTGTTGAACCATCTGAATCTCTTTTTGAATTCGCTTCTTCTGGATACCGCCTTATTGTTGCCGCTGTCGGCCCGGTACGACATATTGATCTCATCAATGCCGGCATATAGCTTCTCAGCCCGTTTTACCCATGTTGTATCTCCCTTTTTATTAAATTCAAGTGAATCTCTCACAATCCAGGTGGAATCAAAAGGAACCTGGATCTTATGGATATCAAACTTATTTTCCATGTTTTTCATTTCTATTCTCCGGGTTACTGATCCGTCAGTATGGACAATATCCGTAACTACTGTCTCAGGCTCATCACAGGAAGTAATCAATGCAAGCATCATGATTACTGCTATTTTTAACGCTTTAGAATTCATGATATCAGAGATTAAATTTCTTTTTATCTTTTTCTGAAAGTTTCTGATCGATGTACTGTTTCAATTCAGGATTATCCTCAATCAGCTTAATCAAGTCACTGTATCTTGTTTGCAGATCATTTATTGATTCCTCAAGCTGTCGCAGCTGTTTGTCAGACAGCTTACCGTTTTTCAGGTGAATATTGGATGGTGACCGCTTGTAAATCATAAAAGCTGATTCAAAGTCGTCTGGAACGCCCTTAACGAAGGAAGTGCTTGTTGATATAGTTTGCTGTTCGAGGTTGTTGATCCGTTTCAGGATGATTGACTGCTGAACGACAAAAACAGCCATAATCAAAACCGATGCGGCGACAAGTCCATTCCTTACCCAGCCGACATATACCCATCCAAAAAGGTAATCCAGAAAATTATAGTTTTCTCGAGCCTTCTTTTTGTCCCTTATTTTCTCCATTACATTTTCTTCAATGGCTTCACTGCCGGTCAGGATGGGCTCCGACTTTTTAAGGATATCTCTAATCCTATCATATTTCGTTGAATCATTCTTCATCTTAAATATATCTTTCAATCATTTCTCCTATTCTTTTTCTTGCAAAATGAAGGTTAGCCTTAAGGTTTCTCCTGCTCATTCCGGTTATTTCAGAAATCTCCTCATGTGAGAGATCTTCGAGGTCGCAAAGGACAAACACTGCTTTCTGCTTAGGGCTTAGTTTCTCAGTCAACGCTTTAATTATCATAGCCATTTCTTTGTTTTCTAGTTCTGAATTATGTTCCGAAAAAACCGTGTCTGAAATTAATTTCCAGCCCTTATCATCTGCCCTTACTTCCGCATTCACCTTTTTCTTCCTCAGATAATCACAGCATTTGTTATATGTTATCCTATAGAGCCATGTTTTAAAAGCTTCAGGAGAATTGATATTTCCGATTTTCTCCCAGATCGTCACCATTGTTTCCTGCACAACATCTTTTGCAATATCTTCATCTCCAAGCATCCTGAACGCAACCGAAAAGGCAAACGGAGAAGCGGATGTGACAACCTTCCTGAAATTCCGGAAATCTCCTTTCCTGCATTCTTCTATTAATTCCCTATCGATCAAAATAATTGCGTTTTCTATTATTAAGACGAAATATTTAAAGCAAGGTAAAAAACATATAGTAATTTTATATTAATAAATGTTTGTTCCTGTTACGCCCTTTCTTATTTCCCCAAAGGGAGGTCCGAGCGTTTAGAAATTGCTCTGTAAGCAATTTTAGCGAAGGAGCCTTCCTGCCGCGGGGGCTGCGATGGGGGTCTTATAAATAAGGTCATCATTTTCTTACATTATATTTACTTGCTATGCAAAAGATAATTACCTTAAATACTGATCGGAGAAACGGTTTATATGATATTACCCTGAAGGTCCGTGAAATTGTCAGGGAAAGCAAAGTGAGGACAGGCATTGCATCTGTTTATGCCAGAGGGTCGACTGCTGCAATAATGATTCAGGAGAACTGGGATCAATCTGTTCAAAATGATGTGATTTCACTTCTTAACAAGCTGATACCCTCGGGCGTATGGGAACACGATCACCAGGATAGTAACGGGGACGCCCATCTAAAAGCGGGCCTGGTGGGAGCTTCAGAGACAATACCTATTGTTGATGGCATTGCCGGATTATCCACATGGCAAAATATTTTTCTGTGTGAATTCGACGGACCAAGAAACCAGCGTGAAGTAGTCGTTACTGTAATAAGTGTATCTTAAACACTTATTATACTCCCTTATGATTTCATCGCAACACTTATGTTGTGCTTAAGATTTGGGTATTTTACCCTGCTTATAGCAGAGTCTTTAAACAACCTGATGAATTGTTCCTCAGTGAGTGAAAGCCACTCTGCGGGGGACATGTTTGCGACCTCATCAGGAATACTGTATTCCGGGTGGCTATTGCAGGCAGCTTTCCTGTTCCATGGACAGATTTCCTGGCAAATATCGCAGCCAAATACTCTCTTTTCAAGTTTTGGTCCCAATTCTTCAGCGACAGGATCCCTGTTTTCTATTGTAAGGTTTGAAATGCATTTTCGTGCATCTATCGTCCTGTTGGCATTTATAGCGCCCGTCGGGCATCTGTCAATACAGAGCCTGCAGGTGCCGCAGTGGTCAATACTGTCCGGCTTGTCATAATCGAGATCAATATTGAGCATCAGCACGCCAATAAAGAAGAATGAGCCGATCTCCTTATTTATAATTATTGAATGTTTCCCCTGCCATCCCAGTCCGGCTTCTACGGCCCAGGCCTTTTCAAAAAGCGGATTCGAATCGACAAATATTTTTCCTTCTATCTTATTATTATGATCCTTAATGAAGAGAAAAAGATCATTAAGTTTCTTAGTAATTACATCCTGGTATCTTTTTCCATAGGCATATCTTGAAATGATCGGGACTCCTTCATTCTTCTGCAGATTGGCTGAGTTATAGCTCATCCCAAAAACACTAATTGATTGTACATCGGGCATATGCTTCGCGGGATCGGCTCTTTTCTCCGTATTACGTTCCAGATAGCCCATATTGCCATTCATGCCGGCTTCACACCACTCCCTCAGAATACTTTTATTCTTGTCGAGAATCCTGGGGCGGGCAAATCCGCAAATGTCAAAACCAAGTTCAGGGGCTTTTTCCCTGATGAGCTTCGTAAGGGCAGTTTTGTCGGTGGAATCCATATGCTTATATTCTAAAGAAATCCAAGTTCAAGCTTTGCTTCATCGCTCAGCATGCTTTTATCCCATCTGGGATTAAAAGTAAGTTTCAGGTCGATCTCCTTTACACCGCGCGTCCCTCCGACTTTGTATTTCACTTCTTCAACCAGCTGATCGGCCATTGGGCAGTTCGGAGCTGTGAGTGTCATTATGATGTGCGCTATATGGTCATCATCAAGATCGATATTATATATCAGTCCAAGGTCGTATATATTTACCGGTATTTCCGGATCAAATATGCTCTTGAGCACTCCCACGATCCTGGTTTCAATTTCAAGCTTTTCAGAATCATCCATATCTCTTTCGCCTTTTTACTTTTTACTTTTTACTTTTTACTTGTTGCGCTGTATGCCATCGCATATAATTTCATCTGCCTCACCATTGAGAGGAGTCCGTTTGACCTTGTCGGTGAGAGGTTTTGCCTCAGCCCGATCCTGTCGATAAAATACAGATCTGCAGATATAATCTCGGCAGGTGTCCGGTCCGACAGGACCCTGATAAGCAATGCTACTATCCCTCGTGTTATTATGGCATCACTGTCGGCGGTGAAGGTAATTTTTCCGTCGAGAATTTCAGGATGGAGCCAAACCTTCGACTGGCATCCCTCAATCAGAAAATCCTTTGTTTTGAACTTCGGATCGATCATCTTCAGGTCTTTCCCATAGTCGATCAGCAGGTTGTATTTATCCATCCAGTCGTCAAAAACAGAGAATTCCTCTACTATCGAATCCTGAACCTGTTCAATTGTCATAATCAGGTGACTTAAGCAAACATCGATTTAACTTTCTCCAATCCTGCGGCAAGGACATCAATCTCTTCCAAAGTATTATAAAAGCACATTGAAACTCTGACAGTTCCTGTGATTCCGAAACGATCCATCACAGGCTGAGCGCAATGTGTGCCTGTTCTTACTGCCACACCAAGCTTGTCAAGGATCATTCCCGTATCATACATATGAATACCCTTAAGCAAGAATGAAATGATAGAAATTTTATTGACTGAGCTTCCGTATATTTTTAATCCATCGATTTGCGACAATCTTCCTGTAGCATACAGAAGCAATTCCTCCTCTCTCACCCTGATATTCTCTCTGCCAAGAGAGGTGACATATTTAAGCGCAGATGCCAATCCGATAGCTGCCGGGAAGTTCATTGTACCTGCTTCAAATTTAAATGGAAGCACATTATAGGTCGTTTTCTCAAAAGTCACATTTTCCACCATGTCGCCACCGCCCTGGTATGGCGGCATCTCTGAAAGCCATTTTTCCTTCCCGTATAGAACCCCGATCCCTGTTGGACCATATATCTTATGTCCGGAGAAAACATAAAAATCAGCATCCATATCAGTGATATCAACAACACCATGCTGGATTCCCTGGGCTCCGTCGATAAGAACCGGTATATTCATTGAATGAGCTGCCTTTATTATCTTTTTGACCGGGAGTATTGTCCCGAGAGCATTTGAAGCCTGGGTTACTGCAACAAGTTTAGTCTTTTTCGACAGCAGTTTCAGGTAATCATCAAAGAGCACTTCACCATTATCGTCAATGGGAATCACACGAAGCTTTGCGTTTTTTCTTTCGCACATCATCTGCCATGGCACAATATTGGCATGATGCTCGAGATTGCTTAAAATGATCTCATCTCCGTTTTTAATATACCTTTCACCGAAGGAAAAGGCAACAGCGTTTATTGATCCGGTAGTCCCGGAGGTGAAGACAATTTCTTCTTTTTTGCCAGCATTAATGAAGGAGCGTACCTCTTCCCTTGCATTTTCATATTCCTCGGAAGCCTTATCGCTTAAGGCATGAACTCCCCTGTGAATGTTGCTGTTATAGCTCGTAAAAACTTCATCCACTGCATCTATTACACACTGAGGTTTCTGGGTTGTAGCTCCGTTATCGAAGTAAACAAGAGGCTTTTCATAAACCTTCCGGCTTAGTATCGGGAAATCTGCTCTTATGTCTGAAATATCTTTCACCTTGATCCGGGTTAACCGCATTTTACCATACAGAATGCGCAACGTGACAGTTCACCTTTAAGCCGCTGCATAACTAGATTATCCATTCTATCACGAAGAGCTTCAACTTTAATATTCTGGATCACCTCGTGGGCGAAGCCGAACATAAGCATCAGCCTAGCTTCATGCTTATCGATCCCCCTCGACTGAAGATAAAATAGCGCATCATCGTCAAGCTGCCCCACCGTTGCCCCGTGGCTGCATTTAACATCATCGGCATATATCTCCAGTTGCGGCTTGGTATCCATCTTGGCGTCGTCGGTAAGAAGAATATTGTTATTCTTCTGGTAAGCAACTGTCCCCTGGGCATCCCTATGGACATAAATGCGGCCATTGAAAGCTCCTGTGGCCATATCGTCGAGGACCCCCTTGAAAAGCTGATTGCTTGTGCAGTTTGGAAATGCATGATCTACATTCACAAAATTATCGACATGCTGCCATTTATCTGCAAGAAAGAGTCCGTATGAATTGCATTCAGCACCTTCTCCTCCAAGGAAATGATGCGTGCTATTGCGGACAAGTCCGCCATGCAGGGTTATATTGTTGGACGAAGCATAGCTGTTCCGTTCCTGGTGCATGAAAGTATGTGTTATCTTGCCGGCATTGTTATGCTCGTTCTGTACCCGAATGATTTCAAAATGAGCATTTTCGCCTACATAAATCTCAGTTACACTGTTGGTCAGAAACTTTTGAGGCGACAAGGTATGATCACATATGATAACTTTAGCATCTGAATTTTTCTCTGCGACAATCAGGCTGCGGTGCTGGTTGAAAATATCCTCTTCACTCTGGATAAGATTTATTATCTGTATCGGTTTGGTCAGGACAACTCCTTCAGGTATATAAATAAAAACACCATCGGAGGCCATTGCGGTATTCAGTTGAACAAGACCGTCAGAGTTCCCGTTAATGTACTTGTTGTAATGCTTCCTGATCTGGTCCCCGAATTTGTCAGCGGCCTCAGTCATGCTTCCTATCCATATCCCTCCCGGAAGCTTCCTTATTTTGTCTTTTACTGTCGGATAAAACCCATTCATAAGCACAATCCCGTGTGCATCGAGGTCAGTGACATCACAACGAAACTCTTCGGCCTTTGTGAAATCCGATGCCGTGGGCATGAAATAACTTTTATATTCGTGGTTAAAAAAGGTGTCGAGGTTTGTATACCGGTACGATTCATTCTTTTTTGTCGGGATGCCGAGCTTATTGAATTCAGCAATGGCATTCTCCCGGAATGAATTTAAATAAGGAGAGGAACCTTCAGAAACTCTCTTTATATTCTCCTTGTAAAGGTTGTAATACCGTTCTGATCTTTCCGTCTGGTCATTCATGACAGATCTTTTTTATCAACCTCTTTTTTAATCCAGTCGTAGCCTTTTTCCTCAAGTTCAAATGCAAGCTCCTTTCCGGCAGTTTTGACTATCCTTCCGTCGAAAAGCACATGAACAACATCCGGAATTATATAATCCAGCAGTCTCTGGTAATGTGTTATCACAATTGTCGACGTGTCGGGACGCTTCAACTTGTTGACGCCGTTAGCAACTATCCGAAGCGCATCTATATCAAGGCCAGAGTCGGTCTCGTCAAGAATGGCAAGCTTCGGTTCAAGCATTGCCATCTGGAAAATCTCGTTTTTCTTTTTCTCACCGCCGGAGAATCCTTCATTGACGGACCTGTTGGCCAGTTTTGAGTCTATCTCGACAAGTTCTTTCTTTTCACGCATCAGCTTAAGGAAATCAGAAGCAGAAAGAGGTTCAAGCCCTTTGTACTTGCGATGTTCGTTCACTGCAGTCTTCATAAAGTTGACCATGCTTACACCCGGTATTTCTATCGGGTACTGGAAACCCAGGAAGATACCCTCTTTGGATCGCTCCTCGGCAGGCATTTCAAGAAGATTTTTCCCGAAGTAAGTAACTGAGCCTTCTGTAACATTGACGAATTCCCTTCCTGCAAGGACGGCGGCAAGAGTGCTTTTACCCGAACCGTTGGGACCCATGATCGCATGAATTTCCCCTGTCTTAACCTCAAGGCTGATCCCCTTTAGAATTGCCTTACCGTCAATCTCAGCCTTTAAATTTTTAATGATCAGCATAATATCTTGTAGTTATTTCTTACTTTATGTACTCACCCCCCATCCCTCCCGCCGAAGCGGGACAGGCTTCCGCTGCCGCAGAATCTGCGCTTTGCTCCGATCTCCCTGGAGGGGATTTTCATTAAAACCATTATCTTTTGCCTTTTGCCTTTTGCCTTTTGCCTTTTATCTTTTGTCTTTTATCTTTTGTCTTATCCGACGCTCCCCTCGAGGCTTATCTGAAGAAGAGCCTGGGCTTCAACGGCAAATTCCATCGGGAGCTTGTTTATTACTTCCCTTGCATAACCATTAACGATAAGACCTATTGCATCCTGGGTAGAAATGCCCCTCTGGTTGCAGTAAAATATCTGGTCCTCACCAATCTTCGATGTAGTAGCTTCATGCTCTACGATGGCTGTCTGGTTGTCAACTTCGATATATGGGAATGTGTGTGCTCCGCACTGATTGCCCAGCAACAGTGAATCGCACTGCGAAAAATTCCTCGCTCCTGTTGCGTTTTTTAAAACCTTGACAAGTCCGCGGTAGCTGTTCTGGCCATGGCCGGCCGATATTCCCTTTGAGACAATAGTGCTTTTGGTGTTCTTCCCGATATGGATCATTTTAGTTCCTGTATCAGCCTGCTGGTAATGATTGGTTACTGCGACAGAATAAAATTCACCCGTGGAATTATCGCCCCGAAGTATGCATGACGGGTATTTCCATGTTATGGCAGATCCGGTTTCGATCTGTGTCCATGATATCTTAGAGTTTTCTCCCCTGCAGAGCCCACGTTTTGTGACAAAGTTGAAGATTCCACCTTTGCCATCCTTGTCGCCAGGGTACCAGTTCTGTACCGTTGAGTATTTGACCTCGGCATTATTCTCAGCTATTATTTCAACAATTGCCGCATGAAGCTGATTCTCATCCCTCATCGGGGCTGTGCATCCTTCGAGGTAGCTGACATAAGCTTCCTCGTCGGCAACGAGAAGGGTACGCTCAAATTGTCCTGTGTTTGCCGAGTTGATCCTGAAATATGTTGATAGTTCCATGGGGCATCTTACCCCTTTGGGAATATAGCAGAACGAACCGTCGCTGAAAACAGCCGAGTTAAGGGAAGCGAAGAAATTATCAGTGTAAGGGACAACTGTTCCCATGTATCGCTTTACCAGGTCGGGATACTCTTTCACTGCATCGCTGAACGAACAGAATATTATCCCGGATTCGGCTAGTGTTTCCCTGAATGTGGTCTTTACAGAAACAGAGTCCATTACTGCGTCGACAGCAACACCCGAGAGGTGTTTCTGCTCCTGGAGCGGTATTCCCAGTTTATCGAAGGTTTTTTTAAGCTCGGGATCAATATCGTCAATATTATCATAGGAAGCTTTCTGCTTTGGCGCCGCATAAAAGATTATATCCTGGTAATCAATGGCCGGGATCTTAAGATTTGCCCATGTAGGCATTTTAAGTGTCAGCCAGTGACGAAATGCCTTCAGGCGAAATTCGAGAAGCCATTCAGGTTCTTTCTTTTTGAGTGAAATTAAACGGACAACGTCTTCGTTCAGCCCTTTAGGGATCCGCTCAGTTTCAATATCGGTATAGAACCCGTATTTGTAATCGCCGGATGTTACATCACTGATTATCTTATCCTGATCTTTTTCCATCTGCCTCTTAAGGGTGAATAATGCCCTGTATCAAATGTAACAATTCTAAACCTTGTTTGTTAATTATATTTAATCTAAATAAACATGCAAAAATATTAAAAATTCACAAACGGGTAATGATATTGACTTAAAAAACAGATGCGGAAATTCTGTTTATAAAAAGGATAAATGAGATGAATCCCGTGAAAAATTATTTCTAAATTGGCTCCTAATTTTAAAATCACTTTTGAACAAATTGAGATGAGAAATACAATTCACACATTTTTATACGGTAACAGCAAGAAAATACTGGTTTTTCTGATTGTTCTTTTTTCACCGCTTTCATTGCTGGCTGCAGGGAGCCAGGTTCCTTCCATAGGGCCAGTACGAATTGAATTTATAATATTTGCACTGATACTTGCATGTGTTGCAATTTTCCATAAGCATACCTTTTGGGTAGCAGTCATCGGGCTTACTGTATTACTAGCCTTCAAATTCATTTTCGACCCGGGGTTCCACATGACTGAACATCTTTTCGGAACCACTCCTTTTGGCCAGCAGATAATGGATAAAAGCTTAAGGCAGGGTGAGTGGGGTATTATTCTTAATCTTACAGGGTTGCTGCTCGGGTTTGCGATCCTGGCAAAAGTTTTTGAAGAATCGGGAGTTCCTGATATCCTTCCACGTTTTCTGCCGAATGACTGGAAAGGGCCTTTCCTGTTACTTGTATTTGTTTGCGTTCTTTCATCATTTCTCGACAATATCGCTGCTGCCCTTATCGGTGGCGCCATTGCAATTGTTGTATTTAAAGGGAGGGTCCATATCGGATATATAGCCGCCCTCGTTGCAGCAAGCAACGCGGGAGGAAGCGGAAGCGTCGTAGGGGACACGACAACTACCATGATGTGGATCGACGGGGTAAGACCTTTTAACGTTCTTCATGCTTATGTGGCAGTAGGTGTCGCAATTATATTCTTCGCTTGGTTTGCATCAAGGCAGCAGGATAAATACCAGCCTATACAGGCAGATGCTACGGTAAATGTAAAGGTCGACTGGATGAAGATAGTGATCGTAGCGTTAATACTGATCGGTGCGATAATTTCTAATTTCCTGTACGACATGCCTGCCCTGGGGGTCTGGATTGCTCTTATTATCGGTGCTTTCCTGAGACCGATTCCGTGGAAAGAGGTACCTGGATCAATTAAAGGAACTGTCTTTCTTCTCTGTCTTGTTTTCTGTGCTTCGCTGATGCCTGTTGAAGAACTTCCCAATGCATCATGGGTTACAGCTTTTGCACTCGGGTTCCTCTCTTCTGTATTTGATAACATCCCTCTTACAAAGCTTTGTCTTGAGCAGGGACATTACGACTGGGGGATGCTGGCCTATACTGTTGGTTTCGGAGGCTCGATGATATGGTTCGGCTCTTCCGCAGGTGTCGCTATTACAAATAAATTCCCGGAAGCAAGGAATGTCATTCTCTGGGTTAAAAATGGATGGCATGTCACAGTGGCCTATATTCTCGGGTTCTTCACACTTTACTTTATCATGGGATGGGAGCCTGCAGATAATAAAGAACATAAAATTATAAATTGTCCTGTACCTGGTTGTCCGATGGCGGGACATACTGAAACGCCTCCGGGATCAGTCAGTTACCTGGAACTTATTAAAAAATAGAACTTCTTTTTTCACATAATCAAAGGGCGTCTCACAAGGACACCCTTTTTTATGGCCCGATAATTGATTGAAAAGTTTATCCGAAAATCTTAACTTTATTGCTCTTTAATTTAAAACCATCGCAATGAAAAAAATTATAATCCTTTCACTATTCTTAGTGCCATTTTTTGCCATTGCTTCCGCAGAATCAGCGAAAGATATCAAAGCCACACTTAAACATGTAACTGTTTATCCCGACCGTGCTCAGATGACTCATGATGCTGTTGTCGAGATTCCTGCCGGAAAATCGGTCCTTAAGCTGGGAGCCCTTTCTCCCTATGTCGACCCACAGAGTATACAGGTTAAAGGTAGTGGCGACTTCATGATCGTTTCGGTCAACTACCAGAACAACTACCTTGAGAACCTTGAAGATCTTCCTGAAATAAAAGATATCAGGAACCAGATCGAAGCTCTCAAGCTTAAAGTGGAAGATGAACAGGCAGCTATCGGTGTTCTCAAGGAGAAGGAGGCATTTCTTGTTGCTAACCGCGCCGTACTCGATAAGAAAACCACACTATCGATCGACCAGCTGAAGAGCGTGATGGATCTTTATACCACAAACATGGATCAGGCAACCATGTCGGAACTGAAAAAGAACAGGCTGATAAAGGATTATCAGAAGCAGATTGATGCGCTGCAGAAGCAGATAGCCGATAAAACCGGAAAACAGCAGCTCCCTTCAGGAGAGATCTCCGTAACTGTCACCGCTGAAAAGCCTGTTACCGGGAAGCTTAACTTTGCATATGTCGTTTCCAACGCGGGCTGGTATCCTTCATATGATGTCAGGGTTGATGATATAACAAAACCTGTAAATATTTTCTTCAAAGCCAATGTTTTTCAAAATACCGGCGTTGAATGGAAAGATGTAAAACTGAGCTTCTCAAATGCTACTCCATGGGTTTCGGGTAATGTTCCGGAACTTTATCCATGGTTTATTGATTATTATACATCGATGCCCGTTATGAGGATAAGAGGAGCGAATTTAGCAAAGAGTGAGGCTCCAGCTGTGATGGAGGAAGCTGCAAACTTGATGGCTAAAGATGCTGTTGCAGCTCCTGTTGCAGTTGAAAAACAGGTTGGTGAAACTACAATCACTTTTGATGTTTCAATTCCATGTTCCATTGAATCAGACGGGAAAATACAGACCATAGAGATCCAGCGTTCGACAGTGCCGGCAGAATACAAATATGTGACTGTTCCAAAGATGTCGCCTGTTGCATACCTGACTGCCAGCATAACCGACTGGGCAAAACTGAGTCTGCAGAGTGGTGAGGCCACACTCTATTTTGAAAATACTTTTGTCGGGAAGTCGAATCTCGACGTAAGTCAGCTTAAAGATACTCTCACCCTTTCACTTGGAAATGATAACAGTATTCTTGTCAAGAGGGAAAAGCGCCAGGATTTTACAAGCAAGAAATTATTCGGGTCAAATAAAACAGATATCTATTCATATCGGATAACTGTCAGAAACAATAAACCGGGAACGATAAAGATAACCCTGAACGACCAGATCCCTGTCTCATCGAACAGCGGGATCGCGGTGGAAGCAACTGAGCTTTCCGGAGGAAAACTGAACTCCCTGACAGGCCTTGTAAACTGGGATCTGGAGATAAAACCCCAGGAGACAACACAGATAATTCTTACTTATTCAGTTAAGTATCCGAAGGACAAGACTATAATACTTGAATAAAACGGGAAAGCATGAGCATCCTTGGAAACCTGGTCTGGCTGATTCTCGGAGGCATAATTATTGCCATTGAATATTTCATTGGCAGTATCCTGCTGATGATCACTATCGTGGGGATTCCGTTCGGAGTTCAAACTCTCAAGATGGGAGCGCTTGCAATATGGCCGTTCGGTCGTGACACCTGTGTTCATTCCAGGGCTTCAGGCTGCCTTTATATCTTAATGAACCTGATCTGGCTGTTATGCGGCGGAATATGGATAGCTCTCACTCACGCTTTATTCGGATTATTGCTTTGTATTACCATTATTGGCATACCCTTCGGCCTTCAGCATTTTAAACTTACAGCTGTCGCCCTGAATCCGTTCGGGAGAGATATAGTAAATATTTAAAAACATGGAGGATATCCCGATAAGAAAATTAGGGAAATATGGTCTTATTGATCACCTTTCAATAGGATTGGAAACGGTAAATCAGTCAACAGTAAAAGGGATCGGGAATGATTCTTCTGTCATCGATTCAGGAGACAAATATACACTGGTTTCAACCGATCTTCTGCTTGAGGGAATCCATTTCAACCTTGTTTATTTTCCACTCAAGCACCTTGGCTATAAATCTGTCATCAGGGGTATATCCGACATTTATGCTATGAACGGCACTCCGGGGCAGATACTGATCGGGCTCGGGATAAGCTCTAGATTTTCTGCCGGACAGGTCGATGAAATATATGAAGGGATAAAGCTTGCCTGCAAGAAATATGGAGTTGATCTCGCAGGTGGTGACATTACCAGTTCCCTAACCGGATTGACAATAAGTGTCACTTCAATTGGTTATGTCGAAAAAGAAGATCTTGTAAAAAGGGATGGTGCCAGGCCAAATGACCTGATTTGCGTGACCGGGGATTTCGGAGCTTCCTATATGGGCCTTCAGCTTCTTGAAAGGGAAAGGAAGATCTTTGAACAGGACAAGGGGATTAAGCCTGATCTTACCGGCAATGATTATGTTATTGGCAGGCAGCTGAAACCGGAATTTCCTGCATCTGTCCTGGCAGAACTGAAAAATGCAGGCATCCATCCCGGGTCAATGATAGATGTAACTGACGGACTGGCTTCCGACCTGATGCAGATATGCAAGTCTTCAGGCACCGGATGCAGGATATTCAACAAGCAGATACCTATTGATTATGAGACATCCCGACTGGCCGAAGAGTTCAATATCGATTCCCTGATCCCGGCCCTGAACGGCGGCGATGATTTTGAGTTGCTATTCACAGTTCCGCTTGAGATGTACGAAAAGGTGAAACAGATAACTTCAATAAAGGTAATCGGTCATATTACGGAAAAAGGTTCCGGAAATTACCTTATTGGAGCCGATGGCAATGAGGTAGAGATAACTGCCCAGGGATGGTGGCAGGAAAAATAAAAAAGGGACCTATTTTGGTCCCCTGATAATGCCTCGTTCCGATTTCCTTATAAATTCAAGAATGTAGTCCCTGTCAGGTGCCGGCTTGAATTCCTTTTCAATAAATTCAAGGGCCTGGGTAACATTCATTTTACTCTGGTAAAGTGCCCTGAAAATATTATGTATCTCATCAATTCTTTCTTTTTCAAATCCTCTCCTGGTAAGACCCACTATATTAAGTCCAAGGTAACAAAGCGGGTCCCTGTCGGCTTTGATGAACGGAGGCACATCGATTCTCACTTTGGAACCTCCGCCGATCATTACATGCGCCCCGATATGTGTAAACTGATGAACCATTGACCCGGCGCTTAAAATCGCCCAATCATCCACCTTCACTTCGCCGGCCAGACCTGTCGTATTGCCGATTATGCAGTTATTTCCGATTGCACAGTCATGCCCGATATGTGAGTATGCCATCAGAAGACAGTTTTCTCCTACTACTGTTTTTCCAACTGCAGCGGTGCCTCTGTTCACAGTGGCGCCCTCTCTTACAGTTGTCCTGTCACCTAGCTCGGCAGTAGAATCTTCGCCTCTGAACTTAAGATCCTGGGGAATTCCTGAAACGACTGCTGCAGGGAAGATCCTGCAGTTTTTCCCGATCCGTGCGCCATCCATTACCGTTGCGTTGGGGCCGATCCATGTACCATCGCCTATGGTAACATTGCCGGCAATGTAAGCGAACGGGTCAATTGTTACATTTTCGCCTACCCTTGCATCCGGATGAACAAAAGCTGATTTTGAGATCATTGAAACTATTTATTTTTAATTACCTGTGCCACCATTTCACCCTCCACAACCAGGGTGTTGCCGACAAAAGCCTGCCCGTACATTGCCACTATTCCTCTTCTCATGGGTTCAATCAATTCCATCTTAAGGATTACCGTATCGCCGGGAACAACTTTATGCTTGAATTTAAGCTTGTCTATTTTCAGGAAGTAAGTGGAATACTTTTCGGGGTCATTAATCCCGCTCAATACCAATAGACCGCCGCACTGTGCCAGCGCCTCAACAAGCAAAACGCCCGGCATTACCGGTTCCATGGGGAAATGGCCCTGGAAGAATGGTTCATTGATTGTGACATTTTTAATCCCGATAACAGTGGTTTCATCAAGGTATATAAGCTTATCAACCATCAGGAAAGGGAACCTGTGAGGAAGCCTTTTCTTAATCTCTTCCACGGTAAATACAGCCGGTTGAGCAGGATCATAAACAGGGATGCTGCGTTTTGAAGAAGCCTTCTTCATCTCCTGCCGCATAAGTTTTGCCAGCCTGGTATTTGCATAATGGCCTGGCCGTGTAGCAACTACCTTTCCCTTGATGGGATGGCCTACAAGGGCAAGGTCGCCCATGATATCAAGAAGCTTATGTCTTGCGGGTTCATTAGGGTATCTTAATTCGGTATTATTGAGAATGCCTGCAGTATGAGTGTTAATCCCCGGCCTGTTAAAGAGTTTTGCAATACGGTCTATCTCTGACTGTTCAACTTCCTTTTCAAGTATCACTATCGCGTTATCAAGATCTCCTCCTTTTATCAGACCCATCTTAAAGAGAGGCTCAAGTTCATGGAAGAAGACGAATGTCCGGCTTCTGCATATCTCTTCTTCAAAATCGTCAATAGAGTCAAGTATAGCGTATTGATTTCCAAGTATCTTTGAATTATAGTCAATAAGGACGTTTATGCTGAAATGATCGTCAGGATAGATAATGAGGTCGACTCCGTGTTCCTCATCTGAAAAAACTAATTTTTGCTTTACAACAAAATAGTTGCGTTCTTCTTTAAGGTCGACGATTCCTGCCTCATTAATTGCCTTAACAAAAGCCCAGGCAGATCCGCCCATGATAGGCGCTTCAGGAGCGTTCATCTCGATCAGGGCATTATCGACGCATAAGCCGTGCAGGGCTGCAAGTGCATGTTCAATAGTTGAAACGGATGCGTTGTTCTGAACAAGTGTTGTCCCTCTTGAAGTATCAGTCACGTTTTCAGCCAGGGCATCTATGACGGGTTTTCCTGAAAGGTCGACCCTGCAGAATTTATATCCATGGTTTGCAGGTGCCGGCTTGAATGTGATTGTGACATTTACCCCGGTATGTAATCCTTTTCCATTCAGACTGATCTCCCTGGCCAGTGTCCTCTGTTTTTCACTCATCAGTTAAATATGTATGATAAAATTTCGGGTACAAAAAAAATAAAAAAAAATCGAACAAGCTAAAAAAAAAGCTTTTAACTCTATTAATGCCAACCACTTTATTTTGGACTCTTACTTATTCTGCTATTTTTTAAGGGACTCTAATCCCTTTTCAAGAGCCTCAATTTTTATCTTAAGTTCAGGTAATTTCTTGAATATCACGGCGCATCTGAGAAAATCCCTATGATCGAAGGCAGGATAGCCAAGCAATATTGAATTCTCTTTTTTTACGTCACTTGGAATCCCGGACTGGGCGCCGATTTTCGTTCCGTCAGCAATTTTAATGTGACCGGCTATGCCAACCTGACCTCCAAACATGCAGTTCCTTCCTACTTTTGATGAACCTGATATTCCGGTTTGTGCAGCCATCACTGTATTTTCTCCAATCTCAACATTATGAGCTATCTGGATCAGGTTATCAAGCTTCACTCCCTTTCGGATAAAAGTGGATCCTATCGTAGCCCTGTCTATTGTAACATTAGCTCCGATTTCAACATGATCTTCAATGACGACATTCCCGAGTTGCGGAATTTTCATAAATTCATTTTCTGACTGTGGAGCAAAGCCAAACCCGTCGCTGCCGATAACCGTGCCGGCATGAATTATGACACCTTCGCCCAGCACGCAATCATGATAAATCTTGACTCCGGGATTCAGTGTGCAATTATTTCCCATCCTTGAATTGTCGCCAAGATAAACATGAGGATAAACCGAACAATTATCTCCGACAATGCAATTCTCTCCGATATATGCATATGCTCCTATATATGCATCTGTTCCGATTTTCGCCGTAGGTTCAATAATGGCTGTGGAATGAATGCCTTTTTTCCTTGGCCGTGCCTGATCGACAAGCCGCAGAAGCGAGGCAAATGCATCATAGGCATTATCGACTTTGATGAGTGTGGCTTCCACCTTAGACGAAGGGATAAAACTCCTGTTCACCAGCACTATTGATGATTTTGTAGAATAGATATAATGCTCATATTTAGGGTTGGCAAGGAATGAAAGAGCACCCGGGTGCCCCTCTTCAATCTTTGCAACTGTATTTACTACTATTCCAGGGTCTCCTTCTACTTCCCCTTTAAGGAAACCTGCTAATGTTGCGGCTGAAAATTCCATAATCTCTGTTTTTAATTATCTGCATTCCTTGGGATAGCAAAGAAAATATTTTGTGATCCTCTCAGACAGGAACCTGTGATCGAACATATCGGAAACATCTGAGATATCGGCTGTTTCTCCCGATTTAAGAAGGATCCTTACCTCCGGGGCATCTGGAGTATATGCAAGGTTCGACACCGTATTGGTGAAAACATAATAATCGGTTTCAGCCAGTCCTATACCAAGCTTCTCCCTGACAATGCTTTTCAATTTATTTACTCTCTCCTTTGGAAACGGTTCATTTTGCAGTTCTATTGCCAGCAGATCTCTTCTGGATAATCTAGAGGAGAGGCCGGATAGGATCTTATCCTGGTGATCAGCCCAGTATTTTATTGAGACCATAACATCAGAATCATCGAGCCTGGTGAAATTCGCAGCTATGAGTCCGGGGGTGAATTTCCCATCCCTGATCAGGTCATCCGGGCCAAGCTTGTTATAAAGAAAGAATCTTAAGGCAGGAGTTGCATACAGGTCGGTCCCCTCCGAGGCTAACGCCCTGGCTCTTTTCAGGATCCGTACAAGAAGGCTTTCCGATGAGAGCACCGTTTTATGCATGTATACCTGCCAGTACATGAGTCTTCTGGCTATCAGAAATTTTTCAAGCGAATAGATGCCTTTTTCGTCGATGACCAGGGAGTCGTCAACAACATTAAGCATCCTGATGATCCGGTCCGAACCTACTGATCCCTCAATTACACCGGTAAAGAAGCTGTCGCGCCGAAGATAATCGAGCCTGTCCATATCCATCTGTCCTGCAATAAGCTCATGTAGGAATTTACGCTTATATTTGCCCTTGAATATTTCAATGGCGAGAGTCAGCCTGCCGTTGAAATGTTCATTCAGCTTTGTCATGAGAAGAAGGGATATATCCTCATGGGAGATTCCGCTGACGATGGAATTCTCGAGTGCATGGGAAAAAGGGCCGTGGCCTGTATCATGCAGGAGAATTGCGCAAAAGACTGCTTCTTCCTCCTCAGCCGAAATCTTCACACCTTTCCCGATGAGCGTCCTTATAGCCATGTCAATAAGGTGCAGTGACCCAAGGCTGTGCTGAAAACGGCTGTGGGTTGCCCCGGGATAAACATAACTTGTAAGGCCAAGCTGTCTGATATTCCTCAGTCTCTGAAACCAGGGATGTTCAATGAGGTCAAACACAAAATCGCCCGGGATGCTTATAAAGCCGTAAACCGGATCGTTAATGATCTTTCGTTTATTTATCAGATAAACCACTCTCCTGAATTTGATCTACAAAAATATGAATTAGTTTTACAATGTGATAAACAGATTTTCTATGTGAGTTATGAAGGTTTTACGACTTTTACATTTAAATTCGATGTAATCACAAATTTACCTGCAACATTTGAAAGATAACACGTCTTTATAAGGTCAATATAGAATGACCCTAAAGCATTTCTGACCTCTCGACATGAAAATTGAAATTCAGGGACTTAACAAGATCTACCCGAACGGGAACCATGCATTGAAAGATATTAACCTTGAATTCGGAACAGGTATGTTCGGACTTCTCGGGCCCAACGGCGCAGGAAAATCAAGCCTGATGAGGATACTTGTGACCCTGATGAAACCGACTTCCGGTGTCGTACTTATCGACGGGAAAGATATCCAGAAGCACAGGAAGGAGCTGCGCGAGATGCTTGGGTACCTGCCGCAGGATTTCCGGTTCTTTACCTCACTGAGGACCTGGGAGTTCCTCGATTATTCCGGATCGCTTGCCGGACTGAAGAACAGGAAAGAGAGGCTTTCGGAAGTCGACAGGCTGCTCGACCAGGTAGGTTTGCTCGAGGTGCGCGACCGCCAGGCTAATAAATTGTCAGGAGGGATGAAAAGGCGCCTCGGCATTGCACAGGCGCTGATAGGAAATCCAAGAATAATTATTGTTGATGAACCTACAACGGGACTTGATCCCGACGAAAGGATACGATTCAGGAATATACTATCCCAGCTGAGCCAGAATGATGTAACAATAATATTATCAACCCATATCGTCGGTGACATTTCGTCCACCTGCCAGGGAATGGCACTGCTGAATAAGGGCGAGCTTGTCTTCTCCGGTTCACCCGAAAACCTTGTAAAACAAGCCGAAGGACATGTTTTCAAGCTTACCCTGACTCCCTATGAATATGAGAAAGTAAAGGAACAGTATGATGTCATATCTACAATCCCCATAGATACAGGATGGGAGGTTCAGATTGTTTCTGAAGAAGTACCTGCATACAACCCTGTAAGCATTATACCAAATATTGAACATGCATACGTCTATTACATGGAGCACAAGCTGCATGCTGATATGATTGATTAAAGGCTGATAAAGAAAATGACATTTCTTAATAACATAAGGACGGTCGCCCGGTATGAGGCAAAAACCCTGAGAAGGAGCTGGTTCTTCAAGCTGTTCTCGATCGGCGCCCTGGTAATTTTCACCTTCCTGAATATAGGTCTCTTCTCGCCTATCGGAGATGAATCGTGGGATATGGTCTCTATATCTTCCTCCGTTCCACTTATCAATCTCTTTCTCCTTAATATAGGTCAGGCAATTGTGGTCATTTTCCTGGCTGCAGATTTTCTGAAGCGCGACAAAAAGGTTGATACTAACGAGGTTCTCTATACCAGGTCAATATCAAATTTTGAGTATATTCTCGGAAAGACATGGGGAATTCTGAGGCTTTTCCTCGGACTCGACCTGATAATCCTTTCTATCGGACTGCTTATGAATATTATTTCAAAAAGCATGTCGGTCGATATAATGTCATACCTGTATTACCTGCTTATTATCTGCGTTCCGACAATAGTCTTCAGCCTCGGGCTTGCATTCATGCTGATGTCGGCAATAAAAAATCAGCCTATCACTTTCCTGATCCTTCTTGGGTTTGCTGCACTTGATATGTTCTGGCTTTACTACAGGTTCGGTTCGATCTTTGACTACATGGCGTTCGGATTCCCGGTTTTCAAGTCAGGAATAGTAGGGTTTGATAACCCCGGGCAAATATTAAATCAACGGCTTTTCTATTTGTTCCTCGGGCTGGCGCTTGTCATTTCAACAGTACTCCTTTTCAAAAGATTGCCTCAATCGAGAGTACATACTACCCTCTCCTGGATATTCATGGTGCTGTTCCTTGCAGGTGCCGGGCTATGCGGATTTAATACCTGGTCGTATTATCAGAAATCAATTAATGATAAGAAACTGACTATCGAAACCAACAGGAAATTTGAGAACAGCAATGTGGCAAGCATCACTGATGCAACGATAGATTTTATCCATAAGGGTGATTCATTCGAGGCGACGGCCTTTTTGAAATTTGTGAATGATAATAATGAAGGAATTGAACGATATATCTTTTCCCTCAACCCTTCATTGAGCGTTTCAGGAGTGACATTAAACGGGAAACAGCTTCAGTACAACAGAATAAATCATATCCTTGAAATTGTACCCGGCAAAATGCTTGATCCTGGAAAATCCGACAGTCTGACAGTCTCATATTCCGGATCAATTAACGAATCATTCTGTTATCCGAATTATGATGATAACATTAAAGATAATCGGTACCGGATCGAAATGGTCAACGTTCACAAGCGCCAGGCATTTATCACTCCAGGCTATGTGCTGCTTACTCCTGAATCAAACTGGTACCCTGTTACCGGGCTGAACTACTATCCTTCCAACCCTGCAAGGATAAAAGTCGATTTCAGCAATTACACTCTCAGGGTAAAAGCTGAAAAGGGTCTGACGCCGGTGTCCCAGGGAAAACTTGGTAAAGATAATGGTGATTATGTATTCAGGAGCGAATCACCCCTGACCGGATTGACACTGTCAATCGGCAACTATAAGTCGGATACGCTTAAGGTTGACTCAGTAAAATATATTACCTTTTATTTCCCGGGACACGATTATTATAAAAAGGATCTGTCGGAATTAAGGGATACTCTCCCATTGCTGGTTTCGGGGATCATGAGGGAACTTGAGAGCACCTTTTCCACCAAATATCCTTTTAAGACACTTAGCTTCCTCGAAGTGCCGGTCCAGTTCTATTCATACCCCAGGATGTGCACCCAGACCAGGGCCGAGCTTCAGCCTTCAATGGTGCTTTTACCAGAAAAATTGTCTACCCTGAGGAATGCAGGGTTTCATAAGCAGTTCACCAGACAAAAGAAAAGAATGACCAGGAATAATCAGGTCATCACTGATAAGGAATTGCAGGTGCGCCTATTCAACTCTTTTGTCAGGAATACATTTATCAGCGGTGAGAATTTCAGATTTATTAATGGGGTTGCCATTAATGAACCAATCCGCTACCGGCTCGGTCCCAGCTTTTACTTCTTTAAGAATAATTTTTATTCATCCGAATATCCAGTTATTAATGCCGTATTTGAATCTCATCTTCAGAAAGTAACTGCTCCCAGCCAGGGAAGTTTCGCAGGCATGGACGGAGGACTTACTGATAATGACAAGGCGAACCTTATTCTTAAGGATTTAAGTTTCAGGGACCTGCTGGCAAAAAACCCCGGCAGTGATACGGTCAGGCAGGTTCTTTCAGTAAAGGGCGATTATCTCTTTAACCTTCTGAGAGCACGCGCCGGAATTGAAGAATTTTCGGCCTGGTTTAAAAAATATATCGACGATAACAAGTTCAGGCATGTCAGCATAGAAAAGATGAATAGCGATGTCAGGGAAAAATTCGGATTCGAATTCTATCCCTATCTTAGTGACTGGTTCAACAAGACCGGACAGCCGGCGTTTAGCATTACAAACCTCCGGGTATCGCAGATTGTGGTCGACAACCGTACAAGATACCAGGTAACTTTCGTTGCTTCGAATAAAGAAGTTGTAGCCGGGATCTTTAACGTCTCCTTCCGCACAGGAGGCGGCCGGGGGCAGATGGGCGGAGGTCCGCAGGGTATGGATATTGTCATGTCTGGCGGCGGTCCCGGTGGAAGAGGAAACTTTTCGATTGCGATGCAGGGACGGGGTATGGAAGCTGCAGATATTTCAAAAATTGTATTCCTTGGAGCAAACGAAGCAAAAAAAATAGGCATTGTGCTGGATGATCAGCCAAGAGCGATGATGATCAATACTATCTTTGCGCGAAATATTCCCGGCCAGATTACACTGCCTGTTAATGAATTAGAAAAATCTGGTGACCAGGCAAAACCATTTGCGGGTGAAGAGGTCCTTCCTTCCATACCCAGTTATGACAACCCATCGGAGGTAATTGTTGATAATGAAGACCCGGGATTCAAAATCAGCCAGCAACAATCAGTTAGTCCTCTTAAAAAACTGCTGGGAATAAAGAACCGTAATGCCAGATCATACCAGGAGATAAATACGTACTGGGCACCTGAATACTGGCAGCCGGTTGTTCAGGCATCATATTTCGGCAGTTATATTTTATCGTCAGTTTATACCAGAGCAGGCACCGGCGACAGGCTGGTTACGTGGAAAGGAGTGATAAAAAAACCCGGATATTATGATATATACTGTTATGTGGGGAAAAGCCTTGAAAGGATGACAGTTCGTGGCGGAGGCATGGGAGGTCCCGGCGGACCTCCAGGAGAAGGAGGAAGACAGTCTGACAGACCCGGAGGACCGGGAGGGCCAATGGGTGGTGCACAGGAAAAAGGTCCCTACCAGGATATGCATTACAAGATTTATCATGATCAGGGTGTTGACGACATTACCCTTGATTATCAGAATGCCGAAGGTGGATGGAATAACATCGGACGCTATTACCTATCACCTGATACGGTTAAAGTGGAGCTTACCAATCTTTCGGCAGGTAAAATTGTGATCGCAGATGCCGTAAAATGGGTGAAGGCGGAATGAGAAAGGCATGCGGCGACCGGTGTGCGGCGACCGGCGACCGGCAACAGGTGATCTCCCCCTTTGAAGAGCCTGTCCCGCTTCGGCGGGAGGGGAGGGGGATGTAAAAATATTGAATAACGAATTATCATATTTTATAAGATGAAAAAAACAACTACAGGCAGCGGCAGATTTTGTTTTTTGATTTTTCTGCTGATATTCAATGTGCTGAGTTCTTTCTCACAGAAAGGGATGACACTTGAGGAAACTCTAAAAGTTGCAGAGAACAATAGTCCTATAATGAAAAGGACAAGGCTCAGCCTTGTCAGAAGTCAGGAGAATCTCAATGCTCAGAATGCAGCATTGAAATCGCGTTTTTCATTATCCGTGAACCCAATCGTATACAGTCAGAACAGGGCATTCAATAACCTTATTTCAAAATGGAACTCAATAAAAACCACCGAAAGCTTTGGTCTTTTTACGGTTTCACAACCTATTGTCTTTACTGATGCAACGGTTTCCCTGATAAACAGGTTTGGTTATAACAATTCCTATAGTGAATATGCAAATTCAACCTCCAAAGGGTTTAATAATGACCTCTCATTGAATCTTTCCCAGCCTCTCTTTACGTATAACAGAACCAAGTTACAGCTTAAGGAGTTGCAGCTGGCGCTGGAGAATACACAGCTTAATTACGCTATCCAGCTTCTCTCACTCGAGAGAACGGTTGCGACTTCATTTTACAGCGTTTACCAGAACCAGCAGAGTCTTGAAATCGCAAGGCAGGCATATGAAAACATGCAGAAAAGCTATGAGGTTTCAAAAAACAAGGTCGATGCAGGCCTTTCAGCACGTGAAGAGATATTCCAGGCAGAACTTAACCTGGCATCATCAAAATCGGATTATGAGAACAGCATGGTGTCGTTCGAAAATGCAAAGGACGAATTCAAGATTCTGGTCGGCATGAGTCTGTATGACGATTTTATCGTCCTGCCAAATATTAAGGTCGATACTGTTCAGGTTGATATCGCATTTGCAATCGACATGGGACTGGAAAACAGGATGGAGCTAAGGCAGCAGCAGATCAATATTGAAACTTCAGAATTTGATCTTATCCAGACCAAAGCCCTCAACGAATTCAAAGGTAACCTAGACCTATCTGTCGGGCTCTTTGGAGATAATGAAAAGTTCAGCAATATTTATCAGAATCCGACTGACAATGAGGGGGTTTCTCTTTCACTTACCATTCCTCTCTGGGACTGGGGTGAAAAGAAATCAAGGATCAAGGCATCCGAAGCAACAATCGCTTCATCAAAGATCTCACTCGAAGAGGAACAAAATGATATTATCCTCGGCATCCGTAAAATATACAGGAGCCTCTTAAACCTTCAGAATCAGATAGAAATTGCAAGGCAGAACGTCATTAATGCGCAGCTGACCTATGATCTTAATCTCGAAAAATATAAAAACGGCGACCTCACCGGGATGGACCTCAACATTTACCAGAATCAGCTTTCCCAGAAACAACTTTCCTATACAAATTCTCTGATATCCTATAAACTCGAACTTCTGAACCTTAAAATACAGACTCTTTACGACTTTGAAAAAAAGCAGCCGGTAACCCCGGTTATGACTTTAGAAAAATAAAACATAATCCATATCAAGATGAAAAAGATAATATTCCTACTATCAGCTGCCATTTTAGCATTTTCGGGGTGCAGGAACCAGGATCAGAGCCTTACTGCCGATGTCGAAATACCAGTATCTGTTGAAGATATCAGGCTCAAATCCATTGAAGAATTCGTCAATACAACCGGCACGGCATATCCAAAAGGAGAAATAGAATTAAAATCGAAAATAACAGCCACCTATTATCTTGAAAAGAATCCTTCGACAGGCAGGTTGTGGCAGATGGGCGACAAGATAAGTGCCGGAGCCGTGATTGCTAGGCTTGAGGACAGGGAGTATGTCATATCAGTGAAGCTGGAGACTACACAGCTTAACCTTGAACTCTCTGAAAGTGAACTTAAGAAGCAGGAGTCCCTGTATGAAAAAGGAGGAGTAACCCTAAAGGAATTAAAGACTTCCAGCATTGAATATGAGAATGCCAAAAACAATCTCGAGAATGCAAAGCTGCAGATGGAGAAGACAAAAATAACAGCACCGTTCAACGGGGTTATCGTTGATCTGACTTATCACACGCAGGGAACGCAGATAGAATCAGGCGCGTCGATCGCAAAAATAATGGATTACGCAACAATGTACATGGAAGTACAGCTTCCTGAAAAATATATCTCGGTGATAAAACCATCACAAGTGGTAAAGCTTACAAATTACACCATCCCTGAAGATACGATAATAGGACAGGTAAGCCAGTTGTCTCCAGCAATCGATGCCGACACAAGAACATTCAAGGGGAACATCCAGATAAATAATTCCAAATACCTTCTGAGGCCCGGAATGTTTGTCAAAGCCGATATTGTTACCAACCACAGGGATTCAGCAATTGTAATTCAAAAAAGCATAATCCTCTCCCGCCAGAGGGGAAAAACAGTCTTTATTATCGACCGTGGCGTTGCAGCTGAAAGGATAATTGAAACCGGACTTGAGAATCTGACCGATGTTCAGGTTACCCGGGGCCTTGCCAGGAATGAGAGGGTCGTAACAAGCGGTTTTGAGACACTCAGCAACAAGTCGAAAGTTAAAATTGTCAAATAACCCTATGAACAGGATTGCGCAATTTGCGGTAAAATATCCGGTAACGGTATTAATGCTGGTACTGGGTATAATTCTTCTGGGCATCATCTCTTTTGGAAAGCTGGGAACAGACCTGTTTCCCAACCTCAATAATCCTAAAATATATGTTGAGCTGACGGCAGGCGAAAAGCCGCCGGAAGAGATAGAGAAGAATTATGTCGATAAGATCGAGTCACTCTCGATGAGGCAGAGCGACGTGGTGCAGGTATCTTCCGTTTCAAAGGTAGGATCGGCCACAATAACGGTTGAGTACGACTGGAATAAGGATATGGATGAAGCTTTTCTCGACCTTCAGAAGGAACTCAACTCGTTCGCCCAGAATTCCGATATGGACAACTTCACAATTTCACAATATGATCCCAATGCATCCCCGGTAATGATAGTTGGGTTTAAGAATGATCGTATCACGAATATGGATGAATTGCGCAAGGTTGCCGATAACTATATCAGGAATGAACTTGTGAGGATAGAGGGTATCGCTGATGTAAAGCTCACCGGTGACGAAGAGAGTCAGATAGTGATTGAAACTAATAATTACCTGCTCAGCTCATTTGGAATAACCTCAGATGTGATCGCTTCCCAGATAAGCAATTACAATAAAAATGTCTCAGGGGGTTCTATTGTCGACATGGGCACCAAATACACCGTAAAAGGGGTGACTGTTCTTAAAGACATCACTGATCTTGAAAACATAATCGTCGGATTTAAAAAGGCATCTTCAGCTTCAAATTTATCCCCTTCACAGAGCACCACAAGTACGACTACATCAGGCAGCGTGCCAGTTTACCTCAGGGATGTCGCTGCGATAAAGGTAGAAAACAAGGATCCAAAGAACATTGTGACAATTAATGGTGAGCGATGCGTCGGACTCTCGATTTACAAAGAGCCGAAATTCAATACTGTTGATGCTGTAAAGAGCCTTGATAAGGAATTTGAAGTTCTTGGCAAAGCGTTGCCCGGCTATGAATTCATTAAGGTTCAGGATCAGGGTAATTATATTCATAATGCAATAGGTGAAGTAAAGAACACACTGCTGTTAGGTATTCTTCTCGCAATTCTTATTCTCTATGTATTCCTGAGACGCATCGGGACAACGATGGTCATCAGCATCGCCATCCCGGTTTCTATTATCGCAACCTTTAACCTGATGTACTTTGACCACCTGACTCTTAACATTATGACGCTGGGTGGTCTTGCTCTCGGGGCAGGCATGCTCGTCGATAATGCAATTGTGGTGCTGGAAAATATAACGAGGCTCCGCGAGGAAGGAGTCCCGCTGAAAGATGCAGTTATAAAGGGAACGGGGCAGGTCGGCGCAGCAATTACTGCTTCGACAGTTACGACAATTGTCGTATTCCTGCCAATAGTATACCTGCACGGAGCATCCGGAGAGATGTTCAAGGACCAGGCATGGACGGTCGCCTTCGCTCTTCTATCCTCACTTGTTGTTGCGATGCTCGTGATACCGATGCTTGTTTCAGTACTCTTCACCGACAAAAAGAAAGATGCCGAAATGCCAGTGACTCTGAAATTCACAGGGTACACCAGGTTCCTTGAAAAAGTCGTCGGGAAAAGGAAGTTGGTAATAATTCTTTCTATAATACTTATGGGGGTCTCCGCCCTGCTGATACCTCATCTTGGAAGTGAATTCATGCCCGGGTCGGAGTCAGCAGGATTTAAGGTAAACCTTAAACTGCCGGAAGGGACAAGCCTGAAGCGGACATTCAGTACCGCTGAAAAGACTGAGGGTATCATAAGGGAGATGCTTGGCGATAAAATTAAACTGGTTTACTGCCAGGCAGGAGGAGATAATGCTTCTTCACTTGCAGGAAGCACGGGAATAGAGGGAGAAAATTCGGCTTCACTTAAAATAATTCTGAATGAGAATTATACCAGCGGAACCGAAAATGCAATCGCCTTAATAGATAATTATCTCAAAACCATTCCCGATTTGGAGGTAAGCTTTACAAGGGATGAGACAGCGCTTCAGACATCCCTCGGGACTTCTGAAGCACCATTTATTCTCGAGATCTCGGGTGATGAATACCTGCAACTGGAGAAAATCCTTAATGAATCAAAAACCATACTTGAAAATAATCCCGGTCTCTTCAACATAACAACATCGATGGACAAGGGTTCTCCCGAAGTCGAGATTGCCATTGACAGGTTCAAGACAAGTTACTATAGCGTAACAGTCGAGAGAGTTATAAGCCAGGTTAAGAATTACCTCGCCGGTTCAACCGCAGGCAGCTTCGAAAAAGACGGTGAAATGAAAGATATAACCGTGAAGCTTGAAGATGTCTCTCTTCACCAGCTTAAAGATCTTATGATTACGGCAGGCACTGTTAAAGTACCCCTCAGCGAGCTCGCAGATATTAAGACAGTGATCACGCCTTCGGAAATAACACGCCGGAATCAGTCAAGGACCTGTTATATATATGCCAATGTGAACAAGAAAATGGCATTCAACCAGGTTATCAGAGAGGCACAGGCAGCCCTGAAGGAAGTTGCCCTTCCTGTGAATTATAAAATTGAGTTTACCGGTGAAGAACTGAAAAGGAAAGAATCAATGTCGAACCTGTCATTCGCATTGATCCTCTCGCTTATTCTTGTCTTTATGGTACTGGCAGCTGAATTCGAATCGATCATTCAACCTTTTATAATAATGCTCACGATACCTCTGGCAGGTGTCGGTACTGTTCTCACATTCTTCATTCTCGGAAAACCTCTGAATATGATGGCATATATCGGGATCATTATGCTCGGCGGAATAGCCGTTAACAATGCCATTCTGCTGCTCGACCGCATTAACCAGCTCAGGGAGACGGGAATGAACAAGAAAGATGCAATTGTACTTGCGGGATCGCAAAGGATAAGGCCCATACTTATGACAAGCCTTACCACTATCCTTGCCCTGCTCCCGCTGACAATCGGCATCGGGGAAAGCGCTTCTCTCAGGGCACCTATGGCTCTGGCCGTTATCGGCGGATTGGTCTCCTCCACCTTGCTGACACTCATTGTCATCCCGTGTGTTTACTGGGTATTCGATTCCTTCAGTAACTGGGTTACGGGATCAGGAAGAAAAAACATCAATTCCGTGTAATCTCTTATCAGACAGACATGGACTTTATACTTAAACGCAGGATTCTCATTATAATGCTCTTTGCCGGGCTTACCATGCTCGGTTATGTCTCCTATAAGAAATTATCTGTTGAGCTTATCCCTAATGCCGAACTTCCAACTATGATCGTACAGATCGGCACTCCTCTTGAAATGGATCCGTCGTACATTGAGTCACAGGCAGTAGTCCCTGTTGAAGGGGCTATCGGCACTCTTGAGGGAATTGAGAAGATTGAAACGACAGTCTCTTCAAGGTATGCTGCCATCACCATTTACTATAATCAGAATGCTGATCTGAAATATGCCAATCTTAAGCTCCAGGAGAAGATCGACCTGGTAAAGAGTTCTTTGCCCTCAGGCTTTGTGATAAATGTGATGAAGATCGACCTGTCACAGCTTACAAATCAGTTCATGGAGCTACAGGTGAGAGGTGAAGGCGGTGCCGACAGGATACGAAATATCACCGACCGTGAGATAGGACCTGAATTTGAAAATATTGACGGCATTGCGGGCGTTCAGATCTATGGCGGGAAGGAGAATTCAATTGAAATAAGGCTGAATGAAAAAGCATGCAAAGCATACGGTATCAGCATGGGACAGGTGACAACCCTTCTCAATAACAATGGCACAAACAAAACTTTTGCAGGAACAGTGTTCAACGGCAACGATAAGCTTTTTGTCAATATAACATCGGAATACACCAATGTGAAGGACATTGGAAATATAATTGTAAAGCAGAAAGGTCCTATTTTATTACGCGATGTGGCAACGATCATCTTCGGGGTGAAGGAGCAGACATCGTATAGCAGGGTGAACGGGCTTGATGCCGTTACCCTGACACTGGTGAACGACAACCAGGCAAACCTGATCGACCTGTCGCATAAAGCCACTAAACTCGTTAAAGACCTGAATGAGAAGCTCAATTCCATGGGTGTCGAGATAGTTGTCCAGAACAACAGTGCGCAGCTCATGGAGGATAATATAAGCCAGATCATTCACCTGGCAATTACAGGCGCTCTGCTGGCAATCCTCATCCTGTGGTTTTTCCTCAGGAATATCCGACTGGTATCGGTCATTGCGGTTTCAATCCCGGTTTCAGTTTATGCAGCCTTTAACTTTTTCTATGCTTACAATATCTCACTTAACAGCCTTACCCTCGTGGGAATGGCTCTTGCGATCGGGATGCTTGTCGATAATTCTGTTGTTGTGCTCGAGAATACCTACCGACTGGCGGGCGAAGGGAAAGATCATGAAACAGCTGTCAAACAGGGGACAACAGAAGTCTGGAGATCTATTTTTGCCTCAACGCTGACCACAATCATAGTTTTCCTTCCATTTATCTTTTCCTCCAACTTCCTCATCAAAATCGTTATCAGGAATATCGGAGTTTCGATAATCACAACTTTACTGATCTCACTTCTTGTGGCCATTCTTCTTATCCCTATGGCTACCTATTTTCTCCTTACCAGGACAACAAAGGGAAAATCGGATATTTACAAAAAGCTTTCCATTCATAACCGGCTGATACAGGCATACCATCTCATACTTAAGGCAAGCATGAGAAAACCGGCAGCGACAATAATCGGTTCGCTGGTCGTATTCTTTGCCGTCCTGCTTATCAGCCTCACATTAAGCATCAATTCAACCCAGGAGATTCAATCTCCGAATTTCAGGCTCTCGGTGACCATGCCTGCCGGGTCGACTCTTGACAAGACAGATGCAGTGGTCAGCCAGATTGAATCGAGGCTTGCTGGAGTTCCTGAGAAACAGGATATAGTAAGCCGTATCGAAGAAGAAAAAGCGACTGTTACCATTAAACTTCCTGAAGAGTGGGCCAAAACAAGCAAGCGAACACTTGCCGAGATAAAGAATGACATCGAAGAAAAGACAAAAAACATCTCTTCTGCCGGGATCAGCATGGATGAAGTATCGACCGGCGGAGGGTTTACCAGCAGCAGCGGCGGCGGAATGGTAAATAACCCTGGTAACGGCTTTATGAACATGCTCGGGATCGGATCAACAAGCGAGAGTGTCATCATTAAGGGTCAGGATTTCGACCAGATGCGAAACCTGGCAGAAGACATCAAGACATTTATTGATGACCTTTCAACAATCAGCAGTGTGAGCCTGAATGTCCAGGACAATACCCCAGAAGTGCATCTTCTTTTCGACATGGATTACATAAACAGGAACAGCTTTACACTCCAGAATATTACCTCCGCTCTCTCAACTTTCGGAAGGGAATACTCCTCCGGGGCGACATTCAAGCAGGGAACCGAGAGTTATGACATTATTATAAAGTATGCCGACGAAAATGGAGTTGTAAAAAAGAACACTGACAAAACAATTGATGATCTGAAAAACCTCGAAGTCTCCTCGGCAAGCAACTCGGTGATGGATATGCAGGAGCTGGCAAAAATAGTCTTCTCGTCAGGCATGGGGTCCATACACCGTGAAAACCAGGAAAAAAGGGTTACAGTTTCCTACAGTTTCACCGATGAGATAAAGAATTCAAAGGATCTGCTGGAAGGAGCTCAGGCCGAGATAGAATCAATTGTTGCAGGGTTGAATATACCATCAGGCATTGCTATCGAGGTGGTTCATGAAGAGGATCAGCTGAAGGACTTTTATCTGCCCCTGGGGTTTGCATTCATCCTCATCTACATGATCCTTGCAGCAGTATTCGAATCCCTGACCATTCCATTTGTATTGCTGTTAAGCATCCCTCTTGCAGGACTCGGATCTCTTATTGCACTGATACTTACTGGCAACTCCCTTCTCAACCTGAATACTCTCACTGGGTTCCTCATCCTGCTGGGTATTGTCGTAAATAACGGAATACTCCTTATAGATTATACAAAAATCCTCAGGAAACGAGGGTACCGGCGGCCAAGGGCGCTGATGAGTGCAGGAGTAGCCAGGCTCAGGCCTATTCTTATCACGGCATCAACGACAGTGATTGCCATGGTGCCGCTCGCAATGGGTACGGCAGAATATGTATCAGTGATCGGGGCAGCATTTGCAATTACGGTGATCGGCGGTCTAACACTGAGCACTCTTCTTACACTTGTCTTTATTCCGACATTTTATACAGGACTGGAAAATACGCTAGACTGGTTCAATTCACTATCATGGAAGAACAAGATAATACAGGCATTGATTTTTGCGCTTGCTATATTCCTGATCTACAGTAATATAGACAAGTTCCTATGGCAGCTTATCACGACGCTCCTGGCGCTGATAATTGTTCCAGCCGGCACATGGTTTGTCATGAACAGCCTGCGCAAAGCCCGGGAGAGTGTGATCCCCCCTGATGAACAAATCCATATCCGTGTTCAGAGTCTAGTGAAAATATATGACAGGGAAAGCAGGTGGATGAGAGAATGGAAAAGTGGGGCAAAGATCAGGAAACGGCTCGGACTTGAGAAAGAATATAAATCGCTTAAAGACCTGACACAGCTTACCTGGCAGATTCCCATTTTTGGATTCCTGATCTATTTCACTTACTTCTACCTTGATAAAGGATTCTGGATCTTTATCTTCAGCCTGATAACATGGTTCACCCTGTCGGGTATGTGGAACTCCGTCAGAAACATTAATCTGAACCGGGCCGGCATCACAGGTAGCCGATCGCTGAAAAGGATAACCGGCATCCTGGATTTAATAGTTTTCTGGCTTGTCCCGCTTTTCAATTTAATTTACTTCCAGATGACATGGAAAAACCTGCCGACAGTCCTGTTCCTTGGTGTTCTATGGTTTACCGGTCTATTCATCTACAAAACAGGACAGAAGCTAAGCAACGAGAACATTGATATTTACAGGCTTGAGGGACGATTCAAAGGGATCCGGAAAGCCATTTACAGGTTTGTGGCAGCAGTGCCTCTGATCGGGAAAAAGAAAAAACCGTTCAAGGCATTAAGCTGCGTTTCACTGGAGATCGGCAACGGGATGTTCGGACTCCTCGGGCCTAACGGAGCAGGAAAAACAACTCTCATGAGGATCATCTGTGGTATCCTTGAGCAGAGCTATGGCAAAGTGTGGATAAATGGCTTCGACACCCAGAAGAAACGGGAGGAGCTGCAGGGTCTCATTGGATACCTCCCGCAGGAATTCGGTAGCTATGAGAATATGACGGCCCATGAATATCTCCATTACCAGGCTATGCTGAAAAATATAATTGATGCTGCGACCAGGGAAGAGAGGGTCACTTATGTCCTGCAGGCTGTTCATATGGAAGACCGGAGGCATGAGAAGATAGCATCATATTCAGGGGGGATGAAACAGAGGATTGGCATTGCCCAGATACTTCTCCATCTTCCGAGGATACTCGTGGTTGATGAGCCTACAGCAGGCCTTGATCCGAGGGAGAGGATACGGTTCAGGAACCTGCTGGTTGAACTGAGCCGTGAGCGGGTAGTAATATTTTCAACCCACATCATAGAAGATATTTCCAGCTCATGCAACATGGTAGCCGTTCTTGGCAAGGGAAAACTGAAATACCTGGGTAAACCTATCGAGATGACTAAAGAAGCCGAAGGACATGTCTGGCAGTTCAACATTCCGGCTAAGAATTTCGGGAAGTTTGTCGAAAGCCATCTTGTTGTCCACCACATGTCGGAAGGCGACAATGTAAGGGTCAGGGTCATCTCCGAATCGGCACCCTGGGAGAACGCAACAAGCGCTGTCCCGAATCTGGAAGATGCGTATCTCTGGCTGCAGAGGAAGAAAGAAGGTCATTAAAATGTATATCGTACTTTTAATAAATAAGGAGACCCCCTTTCCCGTTTCCCCCAGGGGGGAAAAGCTAAGAACTACCCCTTCCCCCGTGGGGGAAGGCCGGGATGGGGGTAATGGTTAAAAAAAACTTTTATATGAAATCCAGCAGATTATATAATTATTTCACACTGATCCGGAAGATGATCCTCTACAATCTCAGGATCATCTTTGCCAACAAGTTCATCTGGTTCCTGACAGGATCAATAATTTTTTACCTGGGGTTATCGGTGATATATGTATTCTCGAATAATGTCTCGAAGATGGAGGATCTTTATGGAGTCTTCACCTTTTCCGGGATACTCCTTGTCTTTTATCCTTCGGTTTTCGGTATTCAGAACGACCAGGATGCCAGGACAATTGAGATCCTGTTCGGCATTCCAAATTACAGGTACAAGGTGTGGCTGGTAAGGATCATCCTGATCTTTGTGATCGCTTATCTTATCATGCTGCTCTTCACCTTTCTCTCCTCAGTGATGATCGTAAAATTCCAGGTCTTCAGAATGACAACACAGGTAATGATCCCTGTCCTCTTCCTCGGGATGATGGCCTTCATGCTTTCTACCGTTGTCAGGAACGGGAATGGAACGGCAGTAATAATGATCATCTTCGGCATTTTCTTCATGATACTACAGGATGCGCTCCGGAGGAGCCAGTGGAATGTTTTCCTTAATCCCTTCAATCCGGCTTATGACGTAAATCAGACCACCTGGGCTATAATCACCGTGAAAAACAGGATAATACTGATTACCGGCACTCTCATTTTCCTGCTGGTGGCGCTGTTCAACCTTCAGAAGAGGGAGAAGTTTATGTAAAACCGGCGTGTGGTGACCGGCAACCGGCATCCGGCAGAATACACTGGATCTCCCCTCTTTGAAGAGGGGCAGGGGGATGTATCAAAACTTCATGTACCTTTGCATCCATGATAAAAGAAACATTCGGATCACTTAGGAAACTTGGATCGTCTGCATTTATGAAAGTGCTGGCCGGAATCAACCTGATATTTTTCCCCGCGCCTGCCGGAAGTAATCAGAGATTATCATTGATGCATGATAACCTGGAACGGACTTTTCATATTCATATCCCGTCATCGTATGATAAGACAGTATCCTTGCCGCTGGTTATTGCTTTACATGGCAGGGGAGGAAATGGAGAAAGCATGATTCTTGTTTCGCGTAAAGGCTTTGAAAAACTGGCCGACAGGGATGGATTCATCGTGGTTTATCCTGATGGAATAGAGATGAACTGGAATGACGGCAGAAAGGACGAAGAAGCAAAAGATCGGGCGCACGCGGAAAACATTGATGATACCGGCTTCATTTCTGATTTGATTGACTCCATGATAAAAGATTACAACGTAGATCCAAAACGGGTTTACGTTACAGGTATATCAAACGGTGCTATAATGTCATATCGTCTGGCATGTGAATTATCTCACAAAATAACTGCCATCGCTCCCGTCGACGGAAGCATTCCGAACATGCTTCTGCATGAATGCTCACCATCAAGGCCCGTTTCACTGATGGCTATAAATAATATAAATGACCCCCTGGTTCCATTTAATGGAGGTGAGATATACGGACATTTCCACATGGTACAATTAGGACAGGTATTATCGGTGGATGAATCAATTGGATTCTGGGTAACCCGGAACAAATGTTCAACCACACCTGTTGTGGCTGAAGAGCCTGACAGGGATCCCAAAGATGGTACAAGAGTGACAAGGAAGGAATACAATGACGGCATGGAAGGAACTGAAGTAACTCTTTATTCTGTCGATGGCGGCGGACATACATGGCCTGGCGGCTTTCAGTATCTGCCGGTATGGCTCATAGGAAAAACCAGCAGGGATATTGATGCCAACGAAGTAATCTGGGAATTCTTTAAAAAACATTCGAGGTAGATATCTATGGCGTCAGGCGACGGGTGTCAGGCGTCAGGAAGACCCCCATCCCCAGCTTCGCGGTGACCTGGTAAAAAAAACTCGACTTTATTTTTATTCGTTATGTCATCAATGAAAAAACTTGTCATTTATTGTCTGGCTGATATAGCAGTAACATTATTATTATTAGTTGCCTGTAAAAAAGATACTTTACCGTCGGTGACCACAAAAGGCATAACCAATATTGCTGAAACAACAGTCACATGCGGAGGTACTATTATTTCTGACGGTGGAGCTTCAATAACTGCCAGAGGCGTTTGTTGGACTACTACCGAGAATCCGACAACATCGAATTCTATAATCAATCACGGTCCCGGCAATAATGAATTTACAAGCAATATCATTTACCTGACATCAGGGGCATCCTACCATGTAAGGGCTTATGCGACTAACTCCATCGGGACGGCTTATGGTGATGATGTCTCATTTTCGACGTTGGGAAAAGCAAAACTGACAACTATTGCCGCTACAGACATTACATCTTCATCAGCGACCTGCGGTGGTAATATAACTTCCGACGGGGGATCAGCGGTGACTGAGAGAGGGATATGCCTGAGCACTGGCACCTTCCCCACCGTTTTCGATACAAAAATAACCGGCGGCTCCGGAACGGGAATATATTCCGTCAGCCTCACGGGTTTATCAGCGAGCACCACGTATTATATAAGAGCCTACGCCATTAATTCCGTCGGGACGGGATATGCAAATATTTTGAATTTCACCACGCCGGCAAAATGAGCCTGGGGCAATATGATGGATGTGAACCGCTTTATTCCTTAAAAAGCTTAACCTTCAGGGCAGAAGGTCCTTTGGGTCCCTTGCCTATTTCAAATACTACGACATTATTTTCCTTTACAGGTTCCAGCAGGTTATTTGCATGAACAAAGACGCTTTGATTTGATACCAGGTCTCTGATAAAGCCAAAACCCTTTGAGTCATTGAAGAAAGTGATGACCCCTTTACGGACGAAATCCGGTGCACTTGCAGGATCGTTTTTGGTTATTTTCAGTTCGATATTTTCAGCAACAACAACTGTCTTCTTAGTCGGATCGGGAGGAGTCGAGGTGATCATTCCAAATTCATCGACATAAGCAATCATATCCTCGAAGCTGTTCTTTTTATTGTCAGTTACTTTCTTAGCGCGCTTTTCTGCTTTCGCTTTTCTCTTCTTCTCTTTCTTGATTCTTACTTCTTTTTTGCTGAATGTTTCCTGCGATCTTCCCATATATTTATTTTGGTCTGGTTATTGATTAAATCTATGATCAGCTGAAAAATATAATTATGTGCAATAATTAACTAACCGGATGCTCGATTAGCATAAATATGCGCAATATTACGCAGCTGAATCTACGGGCAAAGGTACAATAAAATCCCGGGAATACCACTTTCTCTCTTTTTGTTGTCCGCTGTTTAACCACGGAGTTGCACGGAGATTGCATGGAGGAACACGGTTTTTTCCTGCACCTGATCATAACCTGTCGCACCATTGAACCGTTGTACCGTTGTACCGTTGTATCATTGTACCATTTTTTTATCTTTACGGAACCAGAAACTAAAAATCGTGTACCAGAAAGACTATCTTCTCCGCATGATCGCAATGATGATGAAGTTCATCGGCGAGCTTCTTGGGCTGATCAGGAAGGGTGAACTGCAAAAGGCATCGGATGTACTTGAAGAAGGATATCGCAGGTTTCTCAGGGAGGATGCAATATTTTTCCGCAACATACCTGAAGAGAAGCTTACTCAGACACTTCTTCAGGAACACAATTACACAAGCGGACATCTTGAAGTTTTGGCTGAGCTGTTTAATGCCGAGGCAGAGCTGGATCTGGCGCAAGACAGCAGGAAAGATAGCCTTGAATATTCGCGGAAAGCGCTCTTGCTTTTCGAATTCGTCGATAAAGAGCAAAAAACTTACTCAGCTGAAAAGCTGGATAAGATTGAAGCTATCAGAATACGGATCGAAGAGTTATCCTGAAAGAGGTCGTGCAATCGTGCAATCTCCACCTCACGACTCTTCTCTCTGCTGCTAATCAAAAAAAACTTGACTTTCCTTTATTAATGGTGTAATTTCGTTAAATATTTTATAAACAGGGGTATACATACTTTTCAGGTTCTGAAATTAAATCAGGTTTATTAAACTATTTCACCATGAAAACTATCAGAAAATCTTTTCCTGAAACAGGGCTTGAAGCTTCTGCCCTCAATACGGAAATGCAGATGACGAAATCCAAAGATGCTGCCTGGAGGGAAGGTAAGGTTTTTGGCTATATATATTATAAGGATGATGAAGCTGCCAAAGTTGCTGAAGAGGCTTACCGATTGTTCAGTAGTGAGAATTCGCTTAATCCTTCGCTCTTTGTTTCGTTGAAAAGGTTTGAGACCGAGACGGTTCAGATGATGACTGATCTCCTCCATGGCGGTCCTGATGCTGCCGGAATTTTTACCTCAGGCGGTACGGAGAGCATTATTATGGCTATGAAAACAGCTAGGGACAAGGCACGGAATGATCACCCTGGGATAAAATACCCTGAAGTGGTATCACCTGAATCTGTTCATCCGGCCTTTGATAAAGCCGCTCACTACCTCGATATTAAGCTCATTCATACTCCAGTTATGGACGATAAGCGGGCAGACATTAATGCAATAAGAAAGGCGATCACATCCAATACAATCCTGCTGGTCGGCTCTGCGCCATGTTTCCCTCATGGCGTGATCGATCCGATTGCTGAAATCGGGCAGCTTGCACTGCAGTACAAGATACCTTTTCATGTCGATGCATGCATGGGTGGAATGATCCTTCCATTTGCTGAAGAGCTCGGATACCCTATTCCCGGTTTTGATTTCCGTGTGCCCGGAGTCACATCTATATCAGCTGATATTCACAAATATGGCTATTCGCCGAAGGGGGCTTCTGTAGTTATTTATGCCACCCATGAACTGCGTAAATATCAGTTTTTCGTTTATACCGACTGGTCAGGAGGATTGTACGGATCACCAGCCATTCTTGGAAGCAGATGCGGGGGACCTATTGCTGCCGCATGGGCTACGCTTGTGTTTCATGGCCGTGATGGTTATCTGAGGATGACCCGGGAAGTGATGGAGACATCAAAAAAATTACAGGAAAGGATTAATGCAATTCCGTCCTTAAGAGTTGTCAGTAATCCTGATATGTGCATCTTTGCAGTCACTTCTGACAATATCGACATCTTTGAAGTCGGCGATGAGCTCACTGCCGGGGGATGGCATCTCGACAGGATACAATTTCCAAACGCTCTTCATGTGACACTTTCATATCATAATATTAAAAAAGCAGATGAATTTATTCTGGCTCTGAAGAATGCCGTTGCAAAAGTTTCAGTGGAAAAGACAAAGAGCAGGTCGACGCATTTCGCGGTATCATTTGTCAAGGGATTGTCAAAAATGCTGCCTGAAACATGGTTTAAGAAGCTTTCTTCTGCCGCCACTAAGATGATGGGTAACAAAGATGGTAACGGACAGGGAATGAAAGCCGCAATGTATGGCATTACCGCAGCCATAGAAAACCGCGGTAATGTGCACGATCTGGTCCTTGATGCACTGGACGGGATGTATTAATCCTGTTTACTTAATCGCCTCTGCCCCTCCTACTATCGGTAATGTAATTGAGGTGCCGTCCAGATCGACTGTAAGTTTCGTTCCCGGATCAGGCCAGAGGGTGAACTCCCTGTCGGTCGAGAAGATCATCAGGGCGATCTGCTTTCCGGCAGCGATGATCTGGTCGTCAGGCTCAAAATTAAAAGTCATCTCATAGAACTTGCCCGGTTTCAGAGGCGTGCTTTCGGTAAGCGACTTCCAGTTCCGGAGATCGGCCCACCCGCGGTTGATGAGGTTATCATTAATCTTTGCATTGCGGTCGGGATTCCATGGAAGCTCAATAAGCCAGACGGATAAGTTGACGGCTGGCTTGTCGCTCGAGGCTCTGATGGTTATCGAGGGGACACCTGAAATATGGAGTGGCTCCTTAAGCGGAGGCAAAGCATAGATCAGCCTGTGATCAGTCCACTCGGCCTGTGCCAGTGCAGCGCCGCTGAACGAATAGTTATCGATAATAGTCTCCTTACCCTGCTTTGGAGCTTTTGCCAGTACAAGCGCACCTGCCCTGACACCTCCGGCTGTCAGGAAAAACTGAACAGGTTTGGCATCAGGATTAGGATAATCGGAGTATGGAGTAGGCTTAAGCCTGTCGTCATTCTCGCGGACAATCCATGCCCTGGGATCATTCTCAACATTATTCTGAACGCCAAAGAGATACCTGGTGAACCACCTGTTCATAATGCTGAACGGAGGTTCTCCTCCGTGACCGCCCTGATGGAAATACATCTGCAGGGGAACTCCTTTCTCCCTCAACACTTTTATGAAGCGGGCACTGTGACTCAGCATAACATTCCAGTCGTTGAATCCATGCGCCATTAATGTGGCAGCCTTGTAATCCTTCACGTAATTCATCAGGTCACGCTGCGCCCAGAAATCGCTGTAGTCGCCTGTCCTGCGGTCGATATGCTGCTCGATGTCACTATTCCTGAAAACACTGTCGCAGTATGCACAGTTATCAGGATTGGAATGAATAAAGTCATAAAGAACATCGACATCCTCTCCGAGATAGCCACCCGGACTGCGGACCAATCCATTTGATCTGTAATAATGATAGTATGAGTTGTTGGGTGATACAGGGATGATTGCTTCGAGACCTTCAACTCCGGTTGTTGCTGCGGCAAAAGGAATTGTGCCGTTATAAGATGTTCCAATCATGCCCACCTTGCCAGTGGTCCAATAGGCTTTCACCTCTTCGTCGCCATAGGGCGTGGTGTATCCTTTTGCCCTTCCATTGAGCCAGTCGATTACAGCTTTTGGAGCCAGGGCTTCGATCCTTGTTCCCACGGTGGGGCATCCCTGTGAGAACCCGGTGCCTGGTGCTGAGGAGTGGACGACAATAAATCCGTATGGTATCCATGTCCTTGTCTGGGAGGTGGAAATGATCGCCTCCTTACCTGTCCTTACAATGGCAGGAGCCTTGAGGCGTTCCGGTGAAGGGCCGTCAAGTTGCTGTTTTACATTCCAGTCATATTTATTGTCCATCGAAGCTGTGCCGGCAAAATATGGGCTCGACTCATATATTACAGGAAGCTTTAGTCCTTCTGTCTCGGTTTGTTGCGGACGCGTAACGTCGACATGCATCCTGTCCTTTTTACCATCGCCGTCGGTATCGAATTCGGTTTCGACCCATAGGTGCTGTTTTATCCATAGCTCGGGATTCTCAAATGCAGGTATTTTCTGTGCCTCGCCGTTGACTATTACCGGAACGACGGTTGGTGTCTGCTGTGTTTCAGCAGGTTTCGTTTCGGTAACCTGGGCAATGATATTGAGCTGTACGAGAAGGAAGGCAGGCAGGGTGATTAAGGCGACTTTTTTCATAGGAGTTCTGTTTAAAATGAGGAGCTAAATGTAAATTAATTTTCTGTTAAAACATGTTATAAAGATCATGCAATCACGGTGGATAAAATAAACTTGCCTTGTCAATGATTCTATAATAACTTTGATTTTATTAAATATTTTCATTGTGCAGCATTGATGCGGCATATCTTAATGCATTAAAGGAAGTATTAATAATCTTCATCATCAGACAAACTGGTTTTAAAATAGAAAAACTGTATATCGATTGTATTGACGATCAGGGGAATTGCTTTATTGTATATTGGGCAAAGGTGAAGTTCTTTCTGCTGAGGATTATTTATTCAGGATTGATATTTTGTGACTCCGATGGACTGACAATTGAAAAATCAACCTTCAGAAAAACCGTTAAGCCGATAATTAACGGGACAATAAATTTCAATCATAAATTTCTGAAGGCAGGTCTCAGCCTAAAGAGAATTGACGATCCGATAACCAGGTCATTATATAAAGAGAGTGAAAACAACGAATTAATCTGGAACTGCCATCATCCCAAGGCTCTGGCTGAAATAAATTACAATGGGAAAGTTTATAAAGGACTGGGGTATGCTGAAACGCTCTTCTGCCCGATAAATCCTCTTAAACTGCCGATGGCAGAACTGAGATGGGGCCGTTTTTTATCAGATTCTCATTCAGTGATCTGGATAAGCTGGAAGAATGAGAATCCTCTGAATAAAATATTCTTAAATGGCATCGAATATAATGATGCCATCTTTGATAATAAGACAATAATTTTTAATGATGGAAAGCACAAGCTGATGTTTTCAGAGATTCAGACTATCAGGGACGGTAAGCTTTCCGGGATATTTTCAAAAATGAAATTCTTAAAAATACTCTTTAACAGCAGGCTCCTGGATACAGTAGAAATAAAGTATAAGGCAAAAACAATCCTTTCCGAAAATTCTATCTTCTCATCAGAAGGCTGGTCATTATTCGAAATTGTGACATGGGGAAAATAAAAGAAATAACAGGAAAGGTTCTTTACGGGTTACTGTTTGTGGCTGTAATTCCCATTATTCTCATTCTCTGGGCTAAGTACACCTGTGATGTTGTTAAGCTGCCGATGCCAGATAACTTACTCCCCGGATATATACTTTTAATCACAGGAGCAATATCTATCTGCGCAGGCATGTGGAGTCTCCGGACATCAGGCAAGGGATTGCCCATGAATGCTTTTCCGCCAAAAAGATTTGTAAAAAATGGCATTTATGCTTTTACAAGACATCCTATCTATATGGGTGCAGCGCTGATAAGCTTTGGATTATCTGCCGTTACCCGGTCGGCATCCGGATTCTGGCTGGTTAGTCCGATATTCTCACTGCTGATGGTTGCTTATATCGCAGGATTCGAAAATGAAAAAACGGAGTCGCTCTTTGGTTCGCAGGATTATAAACCCTTCCTTTCACTGCCCGCCGCTTCCGGCACTTTACCATCGTTTACTGAAAGATTATCGTCATATTTTCTTGTTTTTGTACCGTGGTTAATAGTTTATGAAGCTTTCATATTTATCGGAGCCCCGAAGGATGCGATAATCACCAATCTTCCATTTGAGAAGCATCTGCCGGTATGGGAGTTTTCAGAAGTGTTTTATGCCTTTACCTACCTGTTTGTGTTATCTGTCCCCTTTGTAATAAAAACCAGGAAGCAATTAAGGAGCTTCATAACCGACATTTGGTTTGCCATAATCATTGTCGGGATCTTTTACCTGATATTTCCGATGGTTGTAAAACAAAGAGAATTCATTCCTCACTCATTTTTCGGCCGTCTCATATTGTTTGAACGCTCCATGGATGGTGAAGCTTGCGCCTTGCCTTCCTTTCATGTGATATTGGCATTCATGGCTGCAACATATTTCAGCAGAAGTATTGTCCGCTTTAAATGGATATGGTATCTCCTGGCAGCACTGATATCGGTGAGTTGCATTACAACCAGCGCGCATTCGATCCCGGATGTCGCTGCAGGTTTGATTACTTACATAATAATCATTTGCAGGCAGCAGATATGGAACTATATACGGAAGCAGGCTGAACGACTTTCAAACAGCTGGCGGGAATGGAGAATTGGTCCGGTAAGAATAATAAATCATGGCTTTTACGGGGGAGCTGCGGGGTTTGCAGGAACCATGCTGGCAGGTTTTTTTCTTGGCAGTCAGTATGCTCTTGTTTGTTTTGCAATTATGGTATTTGTTCTTATCGGTGCCGGGCTCTGGGCGCAGATCATTGAAGGATCTCCTAAACTACTGAGACCCTATGGCTATTACGGAGGGTTGACAGGAGGAATAATTGCCTGCTTGCTGGCTCATTCTTTTCTATCAATTGACTTCTTCATATTGCTTGCATCCTTTGCCATGGCAGCACCATGGATCCAGGTCCTGGGACGACTTCGCTGCCTCGTTCAGGGTTGTTGTCACGGCAAGCCATCAAATGAAAATACAGGTATTCGCTTTACCCATCCCAATTCCAGAGTAAATAAGATATCAGGACTCTCTGGCGTTCCGCTTCACCCTACACAAATCTATTCGATAGGTACAAATATCATAATAGGCCTGGTATTAATCAGGTTATTCAGCATAGGGATCTCATCCTCATTCATTATCGGAATATATTTAATACTTAACGGTACGGGACGGTTCGTAGAAGAATCATTCCGGGGTGAAGCTCAGACTCCCTATTGGGCAGGGATGAGGATATATCAGTGGATAGCGATAATCAATATCTTATTCGGAATCATCTTTACAGCTCTACCAAATACAGGAGTTCTGGTATTTCAGCCCAATCTTTTATCAGTCATAGTGGCAATCGGAATGGGAATCCTGATAACCATTGCATCGGGAGTTGATTTCCCGGAGTCGAACAGGAGGTTTGCAAGGTTAACAAGTAAATAGAAGTGTCGTGCAGGTTTGGTCGCTTCATCCGATCAATACATGTTGGCTTTCAGATAATTATTAGTTATCTTTATAAAAAATAACTATAATAAATCTGTCACTTTAAAATAGCTAATTCATTGTAATTTAAACATAACCGGGCTTACTGGCCCGCTATTTTTATATTGAAACATAATCACTAATAAAAAGAAAGAAAATGGAAATAAACTATTTATGGTATTTAATAATTCCAGTTGTACTGCTGCTTTTCGCAGGAATAAAAATTGTAAGACCAACTCAGCGAGGTTTAATTGAGAGGCTTGGGAAGTACCGTAAGCTTGCCAATCCCGGATTTCATTGGATAATACCAGTTATAGATAAACTATATCTGATAAATGTGACCGAACAGATGGTAGATGCAGAACCACAGGAAATAATCACCAACGACAATCTGAATGCAAGCGTTGATGCTCAGGTATATTTCAGGGTGAAATCTGATGAAGAAAGCGTTAAAGGATCGACTTATAATGTTAATAATTATAAATGGCAGATTGTTAACCTTGCACGCACTACACTACGTAATATAATCGGCACACTCACTCTTAAATCGGCCAACAGCGAACGAGGAAAAATAAATGCTGAGCTCTACAAAACGCTACATAATGAGACTCAAACATGGGGTATTGAAATAGTGCGCACAGAGTTGAAGGAAATTGATCCGCCGAAAGACGTACAGGAGACCATGAATAAAGTGGTAAAAGCCGAAAATGAGAAAATTGCGGCTATAGATTCCGCTACTGCTGCAGAAACTGTTGCCGATGGTGTCAAGCGTGCAAAGATTAAAGAAGCCGAAGGATATAAGCAATCGAAAATATTGCATGCCGAAGGAGAAGCTGAAGCTATCAGACTGGTAAATGAGGCTGCTGATAAATATTTTGTCGGTAATGCCCAATTGCTGAGGAAGCTGGAAGCTCTTGAGGCATCACTCGGAAATAATGCCAAGATTGTTGTTCCGGCAGGATCCGAGTTGGTAAATATTATTGGAGAGATGGCAGGAATAGTTCCATTAGAAAGAAAGAAAAAAGAAAGCTGATAACTCAATCAACCAATTGTAATTCATAATCCTTTCCAAATCGGTTAATGGATTAATGAATCAGAAACCCTGCAGATCATAGATCTTGCGGGGTTTTGTATTGCAATCCTGTCCCACAAGCAGGAGGTTGCGTATTAAAAATAATGTGTTACATTGCCTTTTTGAAATACGTAATTTTAACTTATACAAATCATTATGTTACTTCATCAGCAATTTGTTCGTATGGCAAAGAAGCATGCCAGAAAAACTGCAATTATTGACAAAACCACCGGGAAAACTGTTACTTATTCAAGAGGCCTGATCGGCGCTCTGATCCTGAGTTCAAAATTTAATAAGTACGATAAGGGGTTCATTGGCGTAATGATCCCTACTTCTGCAGGTTGTGTACTGGCTAAAATTGGAGCACTAATGAGTGGGAGAATTCCTGTAATGATAAACTATTCAACAGGTGCAGAATCCAATGCGAAGTACGCGCAGAAAAAATGTAAATTCAAAACTATTATCACTTCAAAAGCATTGCTGGAAAAAATAAATTGTCCGTTAATTGATGGAATGGTACTGATTGAAGATATAATGGAAAGTGTTACTACAGTTGATAAGTTAAAGGCGGCTTTGAAAACTAAACTTCCTGTCAGCATGATCCTCAATAGTATTCATAAAGGGGACGAAAACGACACTGCAGCGATATTATTTACCAGCGGAAGTGAAAAAGATCCAAAAGTAGTCCAGCTTACCCACCGTAATATTGCTTCAAATATTGAAAATTTCGGAGCATATGTAAAGATAAATGAATCAGATATCTTATTGGCGAACCTTGTCTTTTACCATGTTTTTGGATTGACAGCAAATCTCTGGGTTTCATTCTATTACGGAATGACAATGGTGACATATGCTAATCCTCTTGATTTTCAGACAATTTGTAATATCGCACGTGAGGAGAAGCCGACCATAATGGTTGGCACTCCAAGTTTCTTTTGGGGCTATCTCCATAAATCCGCACCCGGCGATTTTAAAACTCTCAGGTTAATTGTAGCAGGAGCCGATAAATGTCCTGATGCCTTGAGAGAAGGTTATATGAAAAAACATGGGGTCACACTTCTTGAGGGTTATGGAGCTACTGAGACATCGCCGGTTATATCTGTCAACTCACTTGAATTTAACAGACCCGGAAGCACTGGAAAAGTTCTTCCAAACGTTCATGTCAGGATTGAGAATCTCGAGACCGGGGAAGAATGCGCCACCAGGGAAGTCGGGCGGATATTAGTAAAAGGAGACTCTGTAATGAAAGGATATTACGATGATCCGGAGCTTAATGCTGAAGCCCTGGTTGACGGTTGGTATAATACCGGTGACATGGGATTCTTCGATGAAGATAACTATCTATGGCATGCCGGCAGGTTTAAGCGGTTTGCAAAGGTCGGAGGAGAAATGATCTCTCTGGTTAAGGTAGAGAATATATTGGAGAAGTTCCTTCCTGCGGGAGTATCATGTTGCGTTGTTGAGGTGTCGGATGAAAAAAAGGGATCATATATTGTGGCGACAGTCTCCAAAGAGGTACACAAGACAGAAGTGCTCAGGAAGATGTTAAATGAACTACCCATCATCGCTCTTCCAAGGCAATTTATTGTTATTAATGAATTGCCTATGATGAGCACAGGGAAGATAGATTTCCGCAGCGTCACAAAAATGGTTCAGGAGATATTGAGGGCTTCCGACATATGAAAACAAAATCCTCGCTCCTGGTTTGTTTCTGCTTTCTTGCCTTTCTTTTTGGCTCTGAAAAAGCCAGCTCTCAGGACAGGAACTGGACTCACTTCAGGGGAAGCAATCTGAACGGTATATCAGAAGCTGAAAATATACCCCTGAAATGGGATGAATCCAGCATAAAATGGAAAGTTCAGATTCATGACAATGGCTATTCTTCGCCTGTCGTTTATAATAATCAGATATGGGTTACTACAGCAAAACCCGATGGAAAGGAGCTTTATGCTGTTTGCATCGATTTTCAGACCGGGAAAATAATTTATGATATAAAGGTTTTTACGCCCGGGGAAGTTGAAGGGAAACACTCTTTAAATACTTATGCCTCTCCAACTCCATGTATCGAAAATGGCTTTGTATATGTTCATTACGGAAGCATGGGGACAGCCTGCATAAACACTGCAAATGGATCAATCGTATGGAAACGCAATGATTTCAAATGTAAGCATGTCCAGGGTCCTGCTTCATCTCCTGTAATTTATAGAAATCTCCTCATTCTTCACTTCGAAGGCACTGATATAAGGTTTATCGTTGCTCTCGATAAATCGAACGGGAAGCTTATATGGAGAAGTGACAGGCCAGCAGAGCCTTATGAACCGTTGACTGAAATCGGCAGAAAAGCATATACTACACCAATAATAATAAATGTAAAAGGAACCGATATGCTGATCTCCAACGGCTCCGCAGTCTGCATAGCCTACGACCCCAATACCGGCAGGGAAATATGGAGGGTGGTGAATGGAGCCGAATCGACAATAGCTATGCCCTTTACTGAAAAAGGAGTAGTATTCTGGTACGCGGGATATATGGTTGCGGGTGACGGTACTAACTATACCGAATTAATGGCTGTTAACCCCGACGGCGCTGGCGATATTACCGGTACAAATGTCATTTGGAAAAAACGGGATGAACTGTCGCGGAACCAATGCCTTACACCTGTCATAAAAGACGGATTGATATATACTGTAAATACCAGGAATATTCTCATGTGCCTTGATGCAGCTACAGGAGAAGAAATCTGGTCTACACATATGACATCAAATTATGACGCCTCACCGATATATGTAAATGGGAATATCTGGTTTTTCTCTGTAAAAGGTGAAGCTCTGGCAATTAAAGCTGGCCGGAAATTTGAGGTTGTCACTAAGAATCAAATGGATTCAGGTATTTGGGCAACACCTGCTGTTTTAAGAAATTCAGTTATCCTGAGAACACAAAAGTATTTGTACAGGATAGGACGGGAATAGGGAAAAGGTCTCGCCCTCTCGCCCTCTTTCTTGTCGTGCAATCCCGGCGATCTGAACAATCAGTTACGATCTCTGTTTATAATTGTAATTTTAAATCAATTATTTAATTATGAAGGCATATTATTCAACAGCCTATGGCGGACCGGAAGTTTCTCAGTATGGAGATTTTCCGGATCCTTCAGCCGGTGATGACCAGCTGCTGGTCGAAGTTAAGGCAGTGTCGATCAATCCTGTGGATTACAAGGTGAAACAAGGAGTCGCAAAATTAATGAGTGGCTCGAAGTTCCCGCGCGTCTTTGGATCTGATTTTGCCGGAGTGGTTAAAGCCACCGGTTCAGGAGTAACACAATTCAAGCCGGGCGACAGGGTTTATGGTGCTTCTCCGGTGATCTGGGGTAAGCCGGGTGCGCTGGCACAGCTGCTGGCAATCGACCAGAAATTTGCCAGGGCTATCCCCGCACCAATATCATTTGAAGAGGCAGCATCGCTGCCCATTGCTGCTCTTACTGCTCTTAACGGGTTGAGAAGATGCAGGGTGACTGAAGGAAAAGAGGTCCTTATAAACGGTGGCACAGGCGGGGTCGGCCATTTTGCGATCCAGATTGCCAAATCAAAAGGAGCCATTGTTACCGCGACATGCAGTCAGGGAAATGCCGAACTGGCAAGAAAGCTGGGAGCTGATGAGACTATGGGATACACCAAAGAGGAACTTGCAAAGAGCGACAGGAAATTCGATGCAATTCTTGATACATACGGCAAAATGGATTTTAATGATGTCTGCCGGCTCCTTAAACGTGGCGGAATATATGCCACAACCCAGATAAAGCCGTTCCTTATCTTCTCATCGCTCCTGACTCAGGTCTTATATGGAAAGAAGCTCACCTCCTCGAATCTGCGTTCGAAGCCTGAGGATATGGATGAAATGGAGAAGCTATTCCTCGATAAAAAACTTTATCCTGTAATTGAGCATTATTTTACCCTGGAACATTCTGCCGAAGCCTTTGAGCTTGCCGAATCCGGAAAACCACGGGGCAAAATCATTGTAAGGGTCTGATAAGGGTTGACAGACAGGCATTGCTATCGTGCTGCATACTAACCCCGGGCTTCAGCCCTCACTCTTTGGTATAATTACAAACATCACCATACCCACCATGGAGCTCCTATATACCCGGCATAAACAAATATATCGAATAAAGCATGTGCAATTAATGATGGCAAAAGGCTTTTCGAGAAATGTTTGATGGTACCGAATAAGATTCCTCCGATAAATGTCCAGAATGCCAGGAATCCGATATTAATATCTGTAGTTACAGCAGGAGATAAGAATAAACAACATTTATAACCAGTGTGCGATATCGAGCTGAATAATATTGAAAGCAGACCATTTGTGCTTTTCAGATAATCCTGGATAAAACCTCTGAAAACCAATTCCTCCATGCAACCGATAAGAGCTGCTACAATCACAAATAAATGAAATGATTTCGGAAATAAGCTTATATCCAGGTGCCAGCGATACATGACAGCAAACAGCACACCCGTCAAAACACCGGCAATGCAGTATAAAATGATGATCTTAGGTGAGGAAGATCCGACTATAATTATTTTTAAATCTAAAAGTGATTGCAGATTCCTGCTGAAGAAAAAGGCAGGAATAATAAGAGCAGTGACAGAAAGCAAATAAAATGGAAATTGATAATGAATAAAAAAGGAAAAAACCATAAAAGCGAAGCTGCAAAGAATCGCTTCGATAAATAATGCATGCTTTTTGTTTAAAGCCATCCTGTCTTATGAATACTTAAGCTCTTTCCTGAAGCTTTGGTGACTTTTGCGTGGTAAATACTTTTAAAACAAGAATTAAGGGAATAAGAAGTAACAGCCACCCGGAACCCAGACAGACACCCTGATTAGAAACTATCCTGGTATCAGGCAATGATTTCTGCAGTTCGGTTTTTTTAATGGAGTCATTCAGGATATCCTTTGGAAGGGAAAGATATTTTAAGTTTTTAAGAGATTTTATGGCAGCAAAGTCAGTAAGCGTATCTGTAACAGTCAATCCGTAGAGTTTCCGGAGTTTTAATAATGGCTGTAGATTTTTAATTGTATCATTATCGAATATTTCCACTACTTCAAGACCGGGGTGATATTCTATAAAAGAATTGAATCCATCCTGTGTAACTTCTTCATTGAAAGCCATCCATCGGATACCGGGCAATTCTTTCAGGGCAATATCATTGTTTAATTTTACACCAGCAACTGACAATAATTCAAGCTGTTTATGATTTCTGATCAGATCAAAATTTTCAATTGTATCAGCTTTGTTTATGATCAACTCTTTCAAACTGTTAAGTGGTTCAATGAATGAAAAATCAAATTTGTCTGACCCCACTACTGACAATTTTTCGATCTGCTTATTATTAATCAGGAAATCACTTTTTACAGCATCCATTTTGAAATCAGTAAGAACGAGCTGTTCCAGTTCAGGCATTGCCGGTAAAGGCTCAGTACAAATCGAATCATTTAAAGACGCTGAAAGAAACTCGAGATTGGTTAAGCCTGATAAAAGCGAAAAGTCTTTCCGGGAAAGTCGCACCCCGATTAAAAATCCAGGTTTGAAGATCTCTAACATCCTTTTCAGGTCCTTAAGATCGCCATCATATCCCAGTCCGATATACGGTTTCGCTTTAGCCAGATCCTTCAGATACGGGATATAGCTTTCACCAATAATTGAATCAAGGTATAGAAATCCAAGCGTTGAGATATCCTTGGATCCCATTTGCTTAAACCAGGGAATCATATCATCATTAGCAGGGATCCTGATTGAATTGATCTTCCCGTTAATAAAGCCTTCATTTTTTATGGTCTCGATTGAAAAGCTGTTTTTGGAAGAGTCTCTGTAATAGAAACAGTGATTCTCATCATATACCAATATGTCGCCATTATCCGCCAGCAAGGCTGTTGAGTTAATGCTATCCGGTTCATACATAACTGGCAAAGGTGATTTGGAAAAGTTATAGATCGATCCCTTGCCGGTAATTTCGAGAATGGAATATGGTTTGGGACGGTGTGTGCATGAAGAGAATAATAATATAAGCATTATAAAGAACGGGAAAAACAAATGCCGTCTGAAACACCTGTTCCCGGAACCTGAATTTTTAAAACTAATCATGACATTAATTTTTAACCTGTTTAGTTATCAAAATGGTATACTAAGTTATACAATTTTCTTTGATTAGTTCTTAAATTTCAACAGAACCCGGTACTTGATATTAGGTAAACCCTAAGTCATGCAGTCGTGCAACTTACAAGTCTGGTGGCTTCGTTATTCAATCTCCCCCTCTCGCCTTCCTTCTTCACGCATCCTCATAAAGTCATTTTTAATCAAAAAAAGCTATATTTGATTACCTCTTCATAAGAATAAATTACAGGTATGGCCCATCACAATACAATTAAATACAATAACTTCAAGAAACTCTCCGACAGGATAAATCTTTTTCCGCAGGGAGCCGTTGCATCTGATCTGCTTTTTGAAATACTGAAGATCCTTTTTTCAGAGAGGGAAGCAGGACTTGTCTCATCATTGCCAATAAAGCCTTTTAATGCCCGGAAAGCTGCAGCAATATGGAAGATCAGAGAGACTGAAGCTAAAAGCATATTGAATGACCTGGCTGACAGGGGACTGCTGATTGATGCCTGTGAGAATGACGACATGATTTATTCCATGCCTCCTCCGATGGCAGGCTTTTTTGAGTTTTCCCTGATGAGATACAGAAATGATATTGATCAGAAGACTCTTTCCGGGCTCTTTTATCAGTACTTGAATGTCGAGGAAGACTTTATTAAAAATCTCTTCACTATGGGCGAGACCCAGCTGGGAAGAGTATATGTTAACGAAGAAGTACTCTCAAATGAAAATGCGCTTCTTGTGCTCGATTATGAAAGAGCATCGGAGGTAATAAAGACTGCTGATTCGATAGGTATCGGAATTTGTTACTGCAGGCACAAGATGGAACATCTGGGAAAAAGCTGCGATGCTCCGATGGATATCTGCATGACGTTTAACCAAAGCGCAGATTCGTTGACGCGTCATGGAATCGCAAGACGGGTTGATGTCGCTGAAGGGATGGATCTTTTACAGAAGGCAAGGGATAATAACCTGTTGCAGTTTGGCGAAAATGTACAGGAAAAAGTAAACTTCATCTGCAACTGCTGCGGATGCTGCTGTGAAGCGCTGATAGCTGCAAGAAAATTCGGATTTCTTAACCCCGTTCACACTACTAACTTTTTTCCGTTTATCGACGAAGAGAAGTGCAATGGCTGCGGAAAATGTGTTGCATTATGCCCGGTAGAAGCAATGACCCTTGTATCGTCCAATGATCCGACCGGGCCAAACAGAAAAAAAGCAAAGTTGCAGCAGGAGATCTGTCTCGGTTGCGGTATCTGCCTGACAGGCTGCGATAAGAAAGCCCTGGAGCTTAGATCGCGCAAGGAACGGGTCATCACGCCGGTCAATTCAGTTCACAGGGTTGTAACAATGGCTATTGAAAGAGGCAAGCTTCAAAATCTTATTTTCGACAAACAGGTTATGTTCAGCCACAGAGCCATGGCAGCAGTTCTGGGTGTGATCCTTAAACTTCCTCCTTTAAAGCAGGCTCTTGCAAGTCAGCAATTCAAATCACGATATCTTGTCTCGCTGATCAGAAGACAAAAATATTCATAATCTTGAAAGTAATAATTAGTACAGATCAAACTAAAAGGATTATGAGAAGAATAATAAGAATAGCAGCACCTCCCCCAACAAAAACAACACTGCTATGTCTCCGATAATTTCCATTCATCCCGTCATGACCTCTTCTGTTTCTATGCCCCTCTTGAACTATAACAGTCTGTGGCGACATATTCACGCCGTTTACGTATTCAGCCCGCTTTGTTAATCTGCTTATCTCTTTTTCCGACATTTTGTTTTCCTTCTTGGCAGGAACAGCAGGGTTCTCTGATTTAGATTTTAAATCAGGTGTAATTGCAAAAGCACCCAGAGAAAAGATTACCAAGAATGTGAAAAGAATAATTTTTTTCATTTTCTGATTTTTTAAATACGTCATATAATTATTAACTTAAAGGTAATTTAGGAAGCCTCTTACATTGTTACACAATTATTTAAATAAGTTACATGATTCTCACACTCGTGCACAATTCCCTTTTACCACAGCTTGCCCTCCCGTCTTCTCTTCTTCCCGCTCTCCTTCTTATCGTACGATTACACGATCACCTCTTGAATATTCTTCTAAAAAAAGACCTCTTCTTCCTCTCCGCTTTAACGGAATCTTTATTAAAGACCATCTCCTTCTTTTTAAAGATATCCAGGAACTTATCAAAGAAACTATCCTCTTTAAAATCAGGACAATCGAGAGCTCCTGCAAGTTCAGGAGGCAGATCCGGGAAGGAGGCAAAAAACTGTCCCCTGGTTTCCGGATCTGACTCGATTCTTTTTAAAGTTAATGCCACCAGCGGCAATGCAAGAGCACTTCCTGTACCATTTGATCCGCTGTTAAAATGAATACCCGGTGATGAGGCCCCGACCCTGGCGACAATTGTCAATTTCGGATTATAGGCAGCAAACCATGCGTCGGCATAATTTTGGGATGTACCTGTTTTCCCTGCAAGAGGAGCTGTAACACCAAAAAGACTTTTCAGCGAGGCTCCGGTGCCTTCCCTGATCGCTTTCTGGAGCATTGCGTTCATCAGCAGACTCGATCTTTCAGCCAGCACCCTGGTCCTGACTTCACCGAAATTATTCTGATAGATTATTTCTCCCCCGGAAGTTGTGATTGATACTATTGACTGAGGACTGATAATATATCCTCCATTTGCAAAAGATGAATAGGCAACAGCTATTTCTTTGATGCTGGCTTCAGCAGTACCCAGAGCAAGTGAAGGGGTGTTATTGAGAGGAAAGGAGAATCCCATTTTAGTCCATAATGAATCGAGCTTATCAAAGCCTATTTTAATGAAAAGGCTGAAGGCCGGGATATTCATGGATTGAGCCAGTGCACCGGCAAGTGAATATTTTCCGCCATAGGTACGGTCAAAGTTTTCAGGAGTCCAGTCTTCAAATCCTGACAGAACAACGGAATCATTATCAAGATATTGGCATGGTTCCATCCCCTCTTCAAGCGCCGCTGCAAACAGGACTGGCTTAAATACTGAACCGAGCTGTCTCCTGGCAAGTATCTGATCATATTGCTGGGTATTAAAATCAATGCCGCCAACCCATGCCCTGATTGCACCAGTCTGGGGATCCATGGCAAGCAATCCTGCATGCAGCAATGTCAGAGACTGTTTTATGCTATCCCTGACAGAAATTGAATCGGCATATGAACCATTCCAGTCGAAAATTGTCCGCAGATTGATTTCATCAGCCCTTCCTGTAAGGTTTCGATCCTTCAATCTGCTCTCAGTGATCTCAGCTATTAATTTTTTCCCTGATGGATTCTGGTATTGCTCCGACAATCGTTTCTGCATAACAGATAAATGATCGTGAAAAGATCTGTTTGCATATGTCTGGAGAGGCAGGTTCAATGTAGTGTTAATGATCAGGCCGTCTACTTCAGGATTCCATGTTTTACCGGTAGCAGAAGATACATTTTGCAGGATCTTTTTTATTTCATTTTTTATCTGGGCCAGAAAATAATCCGCTATTCCTGATGACTCTACATTTTTATAATCCAGTATTAATGGAAGCTTACATATAGAGTCTGCATCGGGTTGTTTCAGGTAATTGTATTTCTCCATCTGGCTAAGAACAATATTCCTCCGGTTTCTTGCATTCCCGGGATGCAAAACAGGATTGTAATGTGAAGGCGCTTTGAGCATACCGATCAGCACTGCGGATTCTTCGATTTTAAGCTGCTCGGTTTTTTTATTGAAATATCGCAATGCCGCAGTTTCGATACCGAAAATATTTTCTCCGAAAGGGACTGTATTCAGATAAAGAGTAAGTATTTCTTCCTTGCTGAAAGTTTTTTCCAGACGGGAAGCCAGTATTATTTCCCTTATCTTGTTTACAAAAATTGCGAATACTCCGGTATTCTTCCGGCCATACATGTTCTTTGCCAGCTGCTGTGTGATCGTACTCCCTCCTCCTGAGCTTCGTTTGTTAAGCAGTATTGTCTTGAATAAAACTCTGGCAAGACTTCTGAAATCAAAACCTTTATGCTCAAAGAACCGGGCATCCTCTGTAGCAACAAGAGCATTTATCAGATATGGCGGTATTTGTCCGTAAGAGACATTCGTCCGGTTTTCAGAATAGAACTTGCCGATCAGCTCCCCTTCAGCAGATAATACTTTTGAAGCTGTTGCATTCTTATAAGCCAGCAGATCCTTCCTGCCCGGCAGATGTCCAAACGGTCCTCCGTTTACAGGTACGGGGAACATTCCAGGCAATACAATAGTTACCAGGATAGCTGCAATTATAATCTTCCATCTCTTTTTCATCCTCTGAAGGTAGTTCCGGGCTTAAAACGTAAAAAGGCTCTTAATGGTATTTCTAAAACCGGCGACCGGTTGCCGGTTGCTTTACTTTATAAAATAAGGAAATAATTCTCATACTTACTCCGTTATGTTGCAGAGTTACTGATGATGAAAATATTTTTTGAAGCCAAAGGAAAATTCATTGTTATACTAATTGCTGTATGTCAGTTACTTGTTACATATTGCTCCAAACAACTTTATCATGAACAATCGTTTCCGAACATCGAAAGCAAGGCTGAAAATAAAAAGCTGAAAGATTTTATGGCCGCGGGCGCTGAAAAAGTTATAAATACCCGCAATACCAGTCCCGATGAAATCATTAAAACTGCTAAACAATATCTTGGTGTGCCACATTGCATGGGAGGAACTACTATGAAGTGCCTTGATTGCTCCGGATTACTGGTAGCGGTCTTTGGCAAACACGGCATTAAACTGCCCCATAACTCGGAAGAACAGGCGAGGTATGGAAAAATAATTACCCGAAGGGATGAACTTAAAAAAGGGGATCTGGTCTTTTTTATCAGGTCATATAAAACACATTATTTCATCACCCATGCGGGCATTTATATCGGGAATAATCAATTTATCCATACTTCTTCCACAGTTGGTGTTACCATCACATCATTAAGCGATCCCTGGTGGACCGAAAAGTTTATATTCGGGACAAGATTATTTAATTAATTACCACGCTCTCATACTTTCTCACCCTCTTTCTATTTGTTTGCTTTTTTGTTTAATTTTAGCTCAAATTTAGATTCTCTCCACCAATGGGCAGCTACGCAAACAAACATCTCATAAGCAACTGAGTTTATGATAAATTACTCATATATTAAAACGTTAATCCTTTATTTTATTTTATTATTCCCAGGTGAAAAGCTTTCAGGGCAAACGCCGGCCAACTCTGTTCCGGATTCCATAAATTATATATCTTACCATACTTTTTTTGAGAAGCTTGGGAAAAGAGATTCGGTTCATATCTTTTATAAAACTGAGTGGTTTGAAAATAAAAAAATTAATAGCTCTTTTGCCAATCTGAAGCTCGAAGATGCACTTTCCCATGTAAAAAGGCTTTGGAACCTTTCCTATATTGTAATCGATAAACATTCGTTTGTTTTTGTGCCGTTCCAGGCCTCTTTCTATAGCAGTTCAAGCAATGATTATTCAGATGTATTATTGATTGGAAACCAGAATGAATATGGAAGATTTGCAAATGCGACCATAATGGGGAAAATTCTGGATGGGAAAACCGGCAAACCACTTCAGGGGGCAACAGTAAATGTTGAAAAACTTAAAACTGCCACAAGAACTAATGCAAATGGAAATTTCTCTATTACACTTCCAGTAGGAGAGCATATTATTAAATTGAATTATTTAGGTTATGAAGAAAATGCCAGGAAAATTAAATTAGTCAGTAATGGGGAAGCCACTTTCGAGATAATTGAGAAATCAATTAATCTTAAAGAAGTAGTTATTACGGCAGAAAGGGCAGAATTTAATGTAACCGGCACACAAATGAGTCTGCTGAGCCTGAACGCCAAAAATATCAGGGAATTACCAGTTTCTTTAGGGGAAACTGATATTGTCAGGAGCATGTCATTGCTGCCGGGCATACAAACTGCCGGAGAGTTTGGTTCTGGTTTTAATGTTCGCGGAGGTGGCGTGGACCAAAACCTGATCCTTATCGAGGATGTTCCTTTGATCAACTCGTCCCACATGTTCGGATTGACCTCAACAATCAACTCAGATAATATTTCGAGCGTAACTCTTTTAAAAGCAGGCATTCCTGCACGTTATGGAGAACGCGCCTCATCAATTATGAATATCAGGTTAGGCGCTGACAGTACAAAAATGATTAAGGTAAAAGGGGGCATTGGTTTACTTGAAAGCCGGCTAAGCCTTCAAATACCCATGTTTGAGAATAAAGCAAGTTTGCTGCTTGGGGGACGCAGCTCTTATTCAAATTGGCTATTACACAAGATACCCGACGTGGATCTGATGAATAGCTCTGCCAGTTTTTATGATTTAAATGCTTTATTTACTCTTAATATAAATCCAGATAATAAAGTTATAATATTTGGATATTACAGTAACGATAAATTTGGGTTTAGTAAAAGCACCAATTATGCATATAATAATATTCTGACATCAATTCGATGGACCCACCTGTTTGGCAGACGATTATCATCGAGCACACTTGTCGGACTAAGCCAATATAAATTTAACGTTAATGAATTGGACACACTTCATCGCGAGGAAGCCTATCAGATTAATCTTAATACTCAATATAATAATCTGAAATGTAATTTTTCCTGGCTGCCTGACGACAGGCATTCTGTTGATTTTGGAATTAATGCGATATTGCACAGAATAATGCCAGGCGAAGAACTTCCTTACGGATCCGAATCGTTAATAAAATCATTTAAGGTTCAATCTGAAAAAGGATTGGAAATGGCAGCTTATATAAGTGATAATTTCGATATTTTACGCGGATTGAACACTGAAATCGGGTTACGTTTTGTGCATTATTTATCCCTGGGTCCTGGTTCTGTTTTGACTTTTCTTCCTGGTTTCCCCAGATCACTGGAAACAGTTTTAGATACATTACATTACAAAAACAATCAAATAATTCATCCATATTCAGGAATTGAACCTCGAATTGCCTTCAGATATAAGCTTAACGATGTAAGTTCCATTAAGTGGAGCTATAATCGCATCAATCAGTTTATTCACCTCATTTCAAATAATGCAGTGATATCACCTACTGATACATGGACCCTTAGCGATACCTGGCTCAAACCTTTATCTTCCGATCAACTTGCCATTGGTTATTTCAGGAATTTTGTACATAATACTTATGAAGTCTCTGTTGAAGCATATTATAAGACTCTTAAAAATGTAATTGAATATAAAAATGGCGCTCGGGTATTTCTTAACGATCACCTGGAAACCGATCTCCTGAGTGCAAAAGGCTACAATTACGGGATAGAATTTTATGCAAAGAAAAGATCCGGACTACTGACGGGCTGGATCAGCTACACCTATTCCAGATCGATGTTAAAAACGACAGGAAAATCATATGATGAACAGATCAACAGTAATCATTATTATCCTTCTAATTTCGACAAACCTCATAATGTAGTAGTAAATGCAAATTACCATATTTCACGCAGATGGCGCTTTTCCGGAACGTTTATTTATAATACAGGACGTCCCATTACACTTCCTGAACTTAAATACTCGTTTCAAGGGAATCAGCTTATTTATTATTCTGACCGCAATAAATATCGTTTACCCGATTACCACCGGTTGGATATTGCCATTTCTTTCGATGAAAACCTGAGGTTGAAAAAGATGTGGAAAGGAAGCTGGACACTTTCAATCATTAATGTTTATGGACGAAAAAATGCATATTCTGAATATTATGCAAAAGAAGATAGTAGAATTTATAAGAGTTCCGGGAATACCAGTTTGTATGAGTTGTATATCATCGGCATTCCTTTACCAACACTGACATATAATTTTACTTTTTGATTTTATTTTCTTTACATATGAAATTAAAGTTCATTCTGCCGGTTTTATCCGTTATCAGCCTGGTTAGCTGCAAAGAAGCATATAACCCGGTTATTGATAAGCGAATGAGCGCCATTGTTGTTGAAGGGCTTATTACAAATCTCAAAGAATCATATGAAGTTAAGATTTCGATGGCTACATCCTATGACTCCGTAATAAATAATACTAACCTTATCGGAGCCAGTGTTTCTATAAAAGATGATCTGGGGAATAATTATACAATGCACAATGAGCCATTCCTGAGATACTTTTATTCTGATACTTCTGAATTTATTGCCGTGCCCGGAAGATCTTATACATTGCATATCGAAATGCCAAACGGGGACATATACGAATCCTCCGCCCAAAAATTACTATCGCCTGCTGAAATAGACAGCATACATGGAATTACTACTGCTAAGAATTACTGGTATAATGATCAATTAGGAAACATAACCGGCAAAATGGTTTATGGAGCTGAGACCTTTATGGATATAAGCTATCATTCAGATTCAATTTTCCAATTCCGGCTGGACAATACATTAATAAAATGTTACTCTTTCATGTATATGTACACGCCTGAAATGAAACTGGCCGATGTGCCCTTCCCACCGCCAAAAGATTGCGCCGGAGCCGTTTGTCCGTATATAATGTATAACTGGAAGAAATTTAATCTGAACACGGCCATAAATCTTTCAACGGAAACCCACAATCTTATTTCCAGGGAGTTGAGAAACAGTTCAGTCTGTTTTTTCCCGCTGGACTCTGCCTTTTGCCCGATAAGATATGTCGCTGACTCATGTGCTTCTGACCTGGCCGGGAATACTCAATGTGCCATTATAAGACAGCCGGCGGGCCCGGAAGGGAAGATTTTAGAAACAAGGCTTTATGCCTTAAACCAGGAATCGGCAGTTTATTACCAGGAGCTTAATGAACAGCTTTCATATGAAGGCAAATTGTTTGATCCTATTGCGGTTCAGCTGAATGGTAACATAAAATGCACCAGCAATCCAAATAAGCTGGCACTTGGATTATTCGAAGTATCAGCCTGTACGACAAAGTCCTATTGGCTCAATTTTAATTATGTTGAAGGATATATAAAATATATACAATTAAAAGACTTATCCAATTTGCCACTTTTTGGTTCCGGCAAATATCGTCCTGACTTCTGGCTGGTATATTTTAATTAACTATGATAACCCGGAAACTGATAACTATATTGTGCATAGCCCTTATGCTGTATGCCATTGATTTTAAAACTAATGGCAGTACAATTACTTATACCGGCGAAAGGGTCTTTGTACATACTGACCGGGATATTTATATTGCCGGAGAGAACGTTTTTTTCAAACTCTACATAATTAATGATAGTTCTCACAAACTCTCTGAAATCAGCAGGATTGCTTATTTAATCCTTCGGAACAGCGCTAATGTCCCTGTAGTGAAAATCCGTTATAAAATCGAGGGAGGAACTGCTTACGGCAGTATTTTATTACCTGATACTTTAAGTTCAGGCCCATACCAGCTCACTGCATTTACGAACTGGATGAGAAATTCGGGTGAAGGATCATTCTTCAATAAAGAGATTTTCGTCGCAAACCGGTTCGATAAAGATTTACCGGTCCTTGACACGTCCTCCGGTACTGCAGAAATACGAAATGTCAGCACTGCTCAGGATGCAACAGGAAATCTTGCATTGATTGTGACCCCGGATAAATCAGAGTATAACAAGCGTGAAAAAATCAATCTTGTCCTGAAATTTTCTGAAAATGAATCCGGCGTTCCGGCAGACATATCAATTTCAGTATTTGAAGAAGTGCCCGGGACTGACAATAAATTATCTATCCGCAATTATCTTTCAATGAAGCCGGGCGATTCTCTTTCTATCAAATTCCCTGATCCTGATAAATGGAGATTTCTTCCTGAACTAAAAGGTGAAATTTTACAAGGTAAAGTAATCGATCAGGACTCCAGAGAAGCCGTTGCCAATTCATGCGTATTTTTGTCGGTTAAAGATTCCGTTGTCAACCTGAAATATGATTATTCAGACGCAAATGGATTGTTCCGGTTCCTTTTAAACGATTATTACGATGGGAAGGATCTCATTTTCAGCCTAAAAGATAATCCTGCAAATAAAAAACATAAAATTGAACTGGAAGATAAATTTGAACTCGACAATAACTTTAAATCCTTAAAATATCAGGAAAATCCATATTTAAAAGATTATATACTTAAAAGCCAGGATATTGTCAGTATTCAAAAAGTTTACCAGGCAGTTTCTGCAACAGAAATAAAGAAACAATTTAAAACCAACATAATTTGTCCGAGAATATACTATAAGCCGTCTTACAGTGTTAGTCCTGACGATTTTGTACCATTGAATGATTTTGTGGATATATCAAGGGAGATATTGCCGCCACAGCTAAGAATAAGAAAACATAATGATAAATACAGTGCTGACATGGCAGACGAAAACCAGCATTTGTTTTTGGAACAGGAGCCTGCAATTTTTCTTGATGGCGTATTTATTGATGATATCAATCAAATAATAAATCTGGGTTCCGGTAAAGTTAAAAAGGTGGAAATGGTATGCACCAGATATAATTACGGAGAGTTGTTATTCCCTGGAATTTTAGCAGTTTTTAGCAAAAATAATGAAATAGAAAATATTCAACCCCGCCCTGTATCGCTCCGGGTGCAACCCGAATCATACCACGCTTATTCAGTTTACACTGCCCAAACATATGAAAAAGTAAGCTCTGAGAACCAACCAGATTTCAGACAGTTATTATATTGGAATCCCGACATTGAAATTTCAAATAACTATATTCAAATCCCTGAATTTTATGCTTCTGATCATTCCGGGAATTATATCATTGAGGTTGAAGGAATTTCATCTGACGGAGTTCCAATCAGTGCAACTGCAAAAATCAAGGTAAAATAATTAATCATTCCCGAACATGAAAAGAGCATTTTTGTATTTTATAATAATACTTTGGGGGGTTGTCATAAACGGTCAGACTATCAATTTAGATTCCAAATTTGAGCCTAAACTCAGCGGTGAAATATTCCAGAAGAAAACAGGGACTGTGGGAACACAATATTATAATGATGATTGGGCGGAGAGCGATATTAAACTTAGCACAGGCGAATTGGCTGTTAACAAACTACTTAAGTATAATGAACTCATGGATGAAGTTATCTGGTTTCAGGCAGACAGTTCCAGACAAATTAAACTTGAAAAGCATTTTATTGATGAGTTTTGCTTTAAAAATTACAAGGGAAAATCCGTCAGGTTTAAAAGAATTCAAGCTAAATTACCTCAGATGACAGATCCCACAGATATTTTTGTTGAAGTTCTGTGTGAAAAAACGGCATCTCTGTATGTTTTCAGAAATGTGAGAATTAATGGCAACATTAACAGTGTTGAAGATGGAGTTCTCTATTCTTATGATAAGCTTATACCTCAACCTGTCTACATTTTAATACTCCCAGACAAAAAAACTATTATATTTAATACAATAAGGAAAAGTGTCTTATTGAAAGTGTTACCTGAAGGATATAGAAACACTGTTAAGGAAATAATTCAACAAAATTATCTTTCAGTACGATCTGAAAATGACCTTATAAAATTGGTAAATCTGATTAATTAACTTAAATGTCCCAGCTTACAAAACCCAAATATGTTTTGAAAACAATACAAGTATGAACCAGCGTCAGGAAGAAGGAATTAAAATCTGAAAGCGGGGGTCACTCTTCTGCTTCGCCAGGATAAAATCCGGTAGCAAAACTCATTAATTTTACATAATATTTAATATTTTTGTATGATATCTCATACATTATGCCTATATTTGATATGTAATGACTGATATTTCATACATAAAATGGGATGCATTAAGCGACAGAGCGGTGAATGAGCTGCTTGGTAATTTTATCCGCCAGTCGCGTCTCAGGCAGAACAAAACGCAGGATCAGCTCGCAAGAGAGGCGGGCATTGCACGCTCCACGCTGAGCCTCTTCGAGAAAGGCGAAAACTCAAGCCTGCTGGTTTTCATTCAGCTTCTCCGGGCACTCAACCTCCTTCATCTCCTGAAGGAATTCGAAATAAATGAGCAGCTCAGCCCGCTTCAGCTTGCCAGGCTCGAGCATTCGAAAAGGCAGAGGGCAAGACCTGTAAGCAGGAAAGACATTAAACCTTAATTATCCGGTCATGGTTTCAACGGCTTTTGTAAAAATATGGGGTACGACGGCAGGCGCAATAGCCTGGGACTATGCAACAGGCGTTGGATCGTTTGAGTTCGAACCCTCATTCCTGAAAACGGGACCGGACCTCGCCCCTCTCATGATGCCTCTGGCAGGATCCGAGGACAGGATATGGTCTTTCCCGGAACTGCGCAGAAGCGAAGTATTCAAGGGGCTGCCGGGCTTGCTGGCGGATGTTCTCCCCGATAGGTTTGGGAATATGCTTATCGATGCATGGCTTGCCCGTCGCGGCCGTCCCGCCGGAAGCATGAACCCCGTTGAAACCCTTTGTTACATAGGGAAACGAGGCATGGGTGCGCTCGAATTTGAGCCTCCGGTGCCTAAAGGCAGTAATGCTGCTACAAAAATAGAGATTGGCGAGATGGTAAGCCTGGCAAATGAGATACTGTCAGGACGCACCGGCTTCTCGGCAAACCTGTCAGGCGATAAGGCTAAAGCTCTCTCCGACATACTTAAGATCGGAACATCGGCAGGAGGTGCAAGGGCAAAGGCAGTAATAGCATTCAATTCCGCAACTGGCGAGGTGAGGAGCGGGCAGTCTGGCATACCGGCAGGTTTTGAGCACTGGATCGTGAAATTTGACGGAGTATCTGATAAACAGCTGGGAGGCACCTTTGGCTATGGTTGCGTTGAGATGGCATATCATCTGATGGCTAAAGCCTGCGGAATTGAAATGTCAGAATGCCGCCTTCTTGAAGAGAACGGACGGGCGCATTTCATGACCCGCCGTTTCGACCGGACAGATGCCGGCGAGAAGCTGCACATGCAGAGCTTATGCGCAATGCGCCATTTTGATTTCAATGAGGTAAGCAGCTTTGGCTACGAACAGCTCTTTGAGACCCTCAGGCTGCTTAGACTGCCCTATCCCCGGTCTGAACAGCTCTTCCGCCGGATGGTGTTCAACGTGCTTGCGCGTAACTGCGACGACCATACAAAGAATTTTGCCTTTGTAATGACCCGGAATGGCAAGTGGGATCTCTCCCCGGCATACGATCTGTGCCACACGTATAATCCTGACAATCCCTGGGTGAGCCACCAGGCGTTGAGTGTGAACGGAAAGAGGATGGATATCACACGGGATGATTTTCTGGAAGTGGCAAAGCAGATGAACATAAAAAAAGACAAAATCATAATCGATCAGGTTAATGATGCCGTTCAGAACTGGAGCAAGTATGCAAAAGAGACCGGCGTTGCAGGTAAGCTTGAAAAGTCAATCAGGCAGACACTCTTAAAAGTCTGACTTATGCAATGAGGTCGTGCAATCTCCCCCTTCCGCTTCCGCTTCCGCCCTCCTAAAAATCTGGCTCCTTCGCTAAATTTGCCCACTGGGCAAATTCTTAACGCTCGGCCCTGTCGTTTCACTCCTTGCCTCCCTCTCTCTTTCTATTTATTGCCTTTTTTTGTAAAATTTCAGATCAAACATGTATAATCTAATAAACAGGTCAGTTATTGTAACTAAAGATATATCTTTGATTATATGAACGGGCTATGCATCTATCAGGCATATAGGCAGGGGAAAAAACATTTGATCTGACACATATAAAATAATTGGAGGTTATTGTTATGAAAACAAGAAGTTCTTTTTCAGTTTTAATCTTTTTCGTCATTTTTGCCATCGGTCTGGCTGTGGCATATTTCGGTTATGGATTTCAGGAAGGTACAGGAGCTATGTGGGTTGGAGCTATTTCCTTCCTGGTTGCTCTCTTAATTTCTTCTGCAATAAAGATTGCAGATCAGTGGGAAAAAGCAGTTGTATTACGGTTAGGCCGTTTCCATTCACTCAGGGGACCAGGACTGTTTTTAATTATACCCATCATTGATACCGTTGCTTACTGGATTGACGTCCGCGTCATTACAACTTCTTTTACTGCAGAAAAGACCCTTACAAAAGATACAGTGCCTGTTGATGTGGATGCAGTACTGTTCTGGAAAGTTCTGGATGCCAAGAAGGCAGCCCTTGAAATAGCCGACTACAGAAACGCAATTAACTGGGCCTCACAGACAGCCTTGCGTGATGTTATAGGTAAGACCATGCTTTCGGAGATGCTTGAGGGCCGCGACAAGATCAGCGAACAGCTTCAGAAGATCATTGATGACCGGACTGAGCCATGGGGTGTCAATGTGATCTCGGTTGAGGTCAAAGATGTTAATATCCCTTCTTCACTGCAGGATGCGATGTCGATGCAGGCACAGGCAGAAAGAGAACGTCAGGCCAGGGTTATCCTGGGTGATTCTGAACGACAGGTGGCAGAAAAGTTTGGTGAAGCTGCAAAAACATATGAAAACAATCCTACAGCTCTTCATCTGAGAGCAATGAACATGCTATATGAAGGATTGAAGGCGAACTCCACGATAGTAATTGTTCCAAGCTCGGCACTCGAAACCATGCAGTTAGGTGGGCTGGCCGGGATGACATCATTGACCATGGGATTGAATAAGGCACGCGAAGACAAAGAGAAGGAGAATAAGCAAGGTAAATAAGTATGAAGGTTGTCTCGTCTGGTTGCGGAGTTTACCCCGCAAGATCAGCCTTTTCAGCATCGCCGCATTGTTTAATTAATCCAATTGCCGATACGCCCTGATTAAGTACTCAGGAAGTTCCCCTTTGTAAACTATTTTATAGAACGAAAAACCGTTGTAAGGTATATTGTTTTCATTGGAATAAATTTTTACACGATTTTCGACTCCTTTTTTCTTAAAAAGAAAAATAAAAGCGTTTTCTCTTGCTTTGTTTAATAGTTCGAATCTGGCATTGATAATAGCTGAACCAATTAAACTGTAACATTTTTCCTGTAAAGTGAACTGCATTGTATCATGAACCTGTTTGTTTACGTAATTGACAAATAATGAATCCTTTACCGGCATTTTATCAATTTTCATAGAATCATCCTCACTGAGAATCAGAGCATTTTTATTTTCAGAGGATAAAAAATATTTTTTCTTCGCTTCAAAAAAAGCAATGTATTCTTTTTCTTTTTCAACATACTGTATCGGATAAACAGCAATAGACGCATCCGGATTTTTTACCAGATAATCCACCATTTTGCTTACAAACTTTTCCTGATGCGATAAAAGAGAACTCTGTCGCATTTCCCATACTAATGTGAGCGGATTATCAATTACATTGTCCGCTTTTTTCTCCAGTATTTTGAAGGGAAGTAATGCAGGGTTAACAAATAGTTTTTCAAGAATATGAAAGACAACCTCGTGAAGGTGAAATGTTGGATTCTTTAAATTGCCGGTTATCGGAATTTCGTAATCAATAACCTTTCCCCGTTTACGAATGAGGAACATTATTAAAGGTGAGGAAATCAATTTTGCATTTTTATTTCTTAGCTGCCTGAGTACATGCGGATCAGTTACCAGCAGGTGATTATCGCTTTTAATAATTCCGTTCCTTACTTTCCATGTGCCATTGAGTTCTATTGTGCCTCTGTCTAGAGGGAAGTAAGTATAGGTAATAAGATAGGGGTTGAAAACTGAAGCGGGCAGTTTCTGAATATGATATTGCATATCAAAATCTTCGCTGGCTTTCGGATTTATACTCAGGTCAACCGACATATTACCATAAGGCTGTATACCTGTTTTAAAAGATACCGATACCCATTTGTTGTTTTTATTGACTGAATCCGCAACTACATAAAGAGGATTGGCTCCTATTGAAAATTTTTCGCCGGCAGAATAGTCATTAAATGTAAAACAGCCGTTGTAAATCACCAGCTTATTGATTTTGTAATCACTTTGAAAAAAATTCTTCGCAAGTACTTTTATGTAATCCCCAATTATAAAAATAAGGTTAAACCGGGAAGGACCTGCTTTAGCTGCTGAAATATTATCACCGGATTTTCCAAACATCATTTGAACGTTATCCAGATAGTCATAAACCTCATATTTGACATAAGGATGTATAACCGATAATGAATCGAAAAGATATTTATGGTCCTTAGGACTTAACTCATCTATTTTAAACACCAGTTTGTCGAAGGATGCATAATCATCTTCAGGGTTTTTCCCAAAATGGAAGTCATTCATTGTCAGCAGTCCCCTGAAATTTAAATTTTCCTGGTCGTTAAAATTTCCTGTCGCTTTTATATCTGCATCGAGGCTGGCGCTGAAGGTTCCATAGTTGATTAAGCCATTGAGGTATTGCCCTAAAAAATTTAAATTGAATTTTTGAACAACAGCGGCAAGACGATAATCAAGATTTTTGAAATTGATTGTAAAGTTGCCTTTCAGGCTTCCGGTATCAGTTCCTGACAGGAAAGAAATTTTTGCCCCTATTGTATCTGCATTCCAGTACTTTCCGGTACTTTCAATGTTAACTTCTTTAATAAAATAATTTATCGGAATTACTTTTTCGCGGTAGTGGAACTCGCCGTTTTTTATTTTTATATTCAGAATATTAAAATGAAACGATCGTGAAGCTTTACCACGATTTCCGGGAGTGAATTTTTTTATAATGTCGTTAATATTAAGATCCGTTTTGTTCTGAATAATTATTCCCTTTGGCTGGTCAAATGTGATCTTTTTTATTTCGAAAGTTCCTGATAACAATTTAAGCATGGCAATATTTGCGCTTAAATCTTTTGCCGAAAAGAAAACGCTGTCTCCTTCAGCTAAAGCAGGCTGGCTTTCCGATTCAAAAATTTTCAGATTGCGGATATGTACACGGCCGGTAAAAGGATTTACATAAACCCTGCCCATTTTAATCTGCCTTCCGGTGTATTTTACATCATTCTTCTCTACCAGATATTTTGCGATTGGTGAAGTCAATAATATGATGACTATTACTGTAATGATGATGGAACTGATAACGGTAATTATTGTTTTTTTTGATTTGCTGTTCACAGTTTTCATCTTTCAGAATATCATAAAAAATTTCAGTCCAGTCCAAAATAAATTAAATAGCAGAAAAAAACGGTTGGAAAGCCGAACATTCTCTCCCGGGTTTATTAACCTTGCAAAGTTTACCGCTCTTAAAGACAAATTTATCAATTTTTGTGCAGATAATCAGATCAATTCCAGGAGATATTATACATTTCAATAGTGATAAGCACAATAGTGACTAAAACTCAAAACGGATAAATATATAAACTCATCATGGCTTCGGGTGTTATAATATTATCTCAGTATGGTAATTAATCCAATATTTAATTAAAAGAGATTGACTTTAGATTAAACAAGATTTAACTTTGGTAATTAAGAAGTGAAAAAACAAAATACTTTTATCTGCATATTTTGTGATAGTTAAATGTATTTCCATTTCGAAAAAAATGAGTCTGGTAAAAATTCAAAGAAAGGAAAATTAGAATGAACCAATTTCCCCCGGCTTTTTGGAGCATATCTGTGAGCGGGATGCTTCAAAACCTTGAATCAAAAAAGGAAGGATTAACAAGCGATGAAGCCCAAAAGCGACTCGAACTCTATGGCTCGAATCTTCTAAAGCCAAAAAAACACCCGGACGCGTTTAACCTCCTGATATCTCAATTCAAAAGTCCTATTATCCTGATCCTTCTTTTAGCAACTGTTTTGTCATTTTTTCTGAAAGATCGGGTAGATGCATTTATAATCTTATTAATTGTCATCGTAAGCGGCTTACTGGGATTCTGGCAGGAACACAGCGCATCAAATGCAGTAGAGAAACTTCTTTCAATAGTCCAGATAAAAGCATCTGTGATGCGCGACGGAATCGCCAAAGAAATTCCGGTAGAAAAAATTGTGCCGGGAGATATCGTAGTGCTCAATGCCGGCGATATCATACCCGGTGATGGTCTTATTCAGGAATCAAAAGACCTTTTCATAGATGAAGCCATGCTTACAGGTGAAACTTTCCCCGTTGAAAAAATGGTGTCTGAATTGCCTGCAGAAACTCTCCTTGGTAAGCGGACTAATGCTCTCTGGATGGGGACGCATGTTGTGAGCGGCAGCGCAACTGCACTGATTGTTCACACAGGTAAAGAGACCGAATTCGGTAAGGTTTCAGAGCGGCTGAAACTCAGACCCCAGGAAACGGAATTCGAGCGCGGAATCAGGCGTTTCGGCTATTTCCTAATGGAAGTCACGTTTATTCTGGTAGTCAGCATCTTTGCCATCAACGTATTTCTGGCACGCCCGGTACTGGACTCATTCTTATTCTCTTTAGCGCTAGCTGTAGGCCTTACACCACAGTTACTTCCTGCAATTATCAGTATAAACCTTTCTCATGGTGCTAAACGGATGGCTCAAAAGAAGGTAATAGTAAAGAGGCTCGCTTCGATTGAAAATTTCGGCAGCATGAACGTTATCTGCTCCGATAAAACCGGCACTCTGACTGAAGGAATCGTGCAGCTGCAATCGGCATTTGATGTCGATGGCATTGCGAACGAGAAAGTTCTTTTCCATGCTTATATCAACGCTTTTTACGAAACCGGATTTACAAACCCGATAGACGAGGCTATTCGCAATTATAAGCAGTTTGACCTGGCCGGTTACCAGAAGCAGGACGAAATTCCGTATGATTTTATTCGTAAGCGGCTGACTATCCTTGTTTCACATGATAATGTGCACCTTATGGTGACCAAAGGAGCTCTGCAGAATGTTCTCGACATATGTTCATCGGTAGAAACTAAAGATGGAAAGGTTGTCGATAAAATCACAGCCCTTGACCGGATCCAGAAGCACTTTGAGGAGTTCAGCAGTAAAGGATTCAGAACTCTCGGCATTGCTTACAAGAATATAGGATCAGAATCACGCATCAGCAAAGACCAGGAATCGGGTATGACATTTTTAGGATTTCTCATTCTTTTTGACCCGCCAAAACCAAATATTCTTGAAACGATTACCAGACTCAGAAACCTGGGAGTTGTATTAAAAATAATCACAGGCGATAATCATCTCGTAGCAGCCAACGTCAGCCAGCAGATGGGATTGACGAATACAAAGATCCTGACTGGACCGGACCTCAGCCATCTTAGCGACGCCGCTCTTCTGAGGAAAGTAGGAGGAGTGGATGTTTTCGCAGAAATCGAACCCAACCAAAAAGAACGTATAATTCTGGCTTTGAAGAAAGCCGGGAATGTTGTAGGGTATATGGGTGACGGTATTAATGACGCATCAGCTTTACATGCTGCTGATGTAGGCATTTCTGTTGAAAGTGCTGTTGATGTTGCTAAGGATGCAGCCGATATCGTCCTGCTCGAAAAAGGACTTGACGTTTTGGTGCAGGGGGTCCTCGAAGGGCGGACAACATTTGCCAATACGCTCAAATATGTGTTCATGGCAACAAGCGCTAATTTCGGCAATATGTTCAGTATGGCCGGAGTATCTTTATTTCTTCCGTTTCTGCCAATGCTACCCAAGCAAATTTTGCTGACTAACCTGCTTACTGATTTCCCGGAGATGACCATCGCTACAGATAATGTGGATGACGAAATGATTAACTATCCGCGTCGCTGGGATATTAAAGCAATCCGTAAGTTTATGATTACGTTTGGGATTGTGAGTTCGGTATTTGACTTTCTCACCTTTGGTTTGCTTTTACTGGTACTCCATGCTACTCAGGTTCAGTTCAGAACAGGCTGGTTTATAGAATCCGTTATTTCGGCATCCATTATTGTGCTTGTAATACGAAGCAGGAAGCCTTTCTTCAGAAGTAAACCCGGGAAACATCTTTTAATCGCAACTCTTTCAATTTTTGTTGTGACATTAATTTTACCTTTCACCCCGCTTGCAGGGATTTTTGGATTCAGCCCGCTTCCGCTTCCTTTCCTCATGTTAATAGGTTTAACCGTATTATTCTACATTTTCACAGTGGAAATAGTAAAGAAGGTTTTTTACAGGAGGGTAAAATTTTGAATGAAAAATAGATGGGAGATTTGAAACATCTGCTTACAGGCAATTGCAGGATGAATATAATAAACATACCCGGTAAACCAAAATACTTTAAAAATGACAAGTACGATAGTTGCTAAAGACACATATAAAGAAGAACATCTGAGAAGCTCAGATTTCATCACTGATATCGTTATAGGTATGTCTGATGGATTGACTGTCCCGTTTGCGCTGGCGGCAGGTTTAAGCGGGGCTGTACAAAGCAATTCAGTTGTTATCACAGCAGGCATTGCTGAAATTGTCGCAGGAAGCATTGCAATGGGATTAGGCGGCTACCTGGCCGGCAAAACAGAGCAGGAGCATTATCAGTCCGAGCTGACGAGGGAATATGATGAAGTGGTAAAAGTGCCTGAGAAAGAAAAGGAAGAGGTAAAGCTTGTTTTTGCTCAATACGGATTGGATGGACCTACCCAAAATATCATCGCCAATGAGTTGGCAAAGGATAAAGATAAATGGGTCGATTTTATGATGAAATATGAACTGGGTATGGAAAAGCCAGATGTCAACCGGGCGAGGAACAGTGCAGCTACTATCGGCATCTCCTACATAATAGGTGGTTTGATTCCGCTTACAGCATATTTTTTTACTCATACTCCTTATGAGGGATTGTTAATTTCGGCTTTGCTTACGGTAATCTGCCTGTTCCTGTTCGGTTATTTTAAAAGTAAAGTAACAGGACAGCCACCCTTGAAAGGAGCAATAAAAGTCACCCTGATCGGTATTACAGCTGCAGCAGCTGCCTTCCTGGTTGCAAAAGCATTCAATAAATTATTTTAAACGCGGCCCCCGGCTATCCGCCAGCATCGCCTTCGCGGAGCAATACAGGTCGGGGGTCCGATCGTGCAATCTTGTTTCTTTTGTCTTGTTTCTTGTTTCTCCCCCTTCCGCTTCCTTCGCCTTCGCGTAGCCGCTACGGCGGAGCAAGGGCGGAACTGCGTCGCTTTGCTCCTTGTCTCCCCCTCTTTCTTCATGCCTCCAAAGCCTTCAGCTCCAGCCCGTAGTCATACTGTAAATCCTCATGGAGGGAGCTGAGTTTTTCCCTGATTGTCCCTATTTGCCTTATATAAAGATTCCGGAGTGCTGCATTCCCCTGAATGGAGGGGGTGAATTCTTTCATTTTTAAACAATAATAGATAAGTAAATCTATCTCCGTTTTCTTATTCTGAGAATACCTGATATATTTCCTGGTGTTGAACAAAACTCTGCGAAGACATTTTTTAATAAAATAATAGCTTTTCTTATTTATCTTCTCAAATTGCTGATCAATTTCCTTTTTTACACTTTCAACATACGATGCCTCATCAGATGATTCAAACAGGAGGTAAGTAAGTAACTCCTTGTTCTCCAGTTTGAATCTTGACAACCGTAGACAAATGTCCCGGAGTTCTTTGGGTGTCAGGTTAAGTAATTCATGACTGATCTCTTTTACAGTAACAGCTTTCATTATTTAATTGAAAAAAAGTGTTATGCATCGTATAATATTACCAAAGATATTGTTTTTTATGGGGCGGGTATGCAGTTTGTGGTTTGCAGTTATCCAGTTCATAGTTCACTGTTCGTTCCACCCTCTTCAACTTTCTTCAACAGCCATCGTCACTAGTTAATAAGCCCCATTGCACCCTGTACCTGGCACCTCTCTGTTTATTATTGTAATTTTAAATTAATTATGAAAATATACCTTACATGAAAAACGGACTTTTGGTGTCCTGGGTATTGCCTGCATTCCAGAGCTGACATTTGGAATGAGGCAATGTCGCAGGAACAATATTCCTGTCCCCGGCATACCGTTGAATGCCAATCGTTGCATCCGGTGGTACGGGGAGTTTTTTCAGAACTCAATTGATTTGGATGAGCTGGAAAAACTATTGAAAGCATGAAGGGTTGAGTCGTTCAGTCTTTTTTCTTTCTTGTTTCTTTTGTCTTTTGTCTTTTGTCTTTTAGCTATTGTACAATTGCATTATGGAACCATTGTACCATTATACCTTAGTACCGTTGTACCATTTTTTGAATTGTCCCCTCCAAAAAAAGCCGGAGAAATATGGGATGGGACAATATTGAAAGAACAGAGTAAAACTAAAAAAAATTGAAACTTTAAATTAAAATGGATAAATTTGTATTACCACTTTTTACAATGAGAAAACTCTTTAAAAAACCAGCAACTTCGATGTGGTCAATTTAGTCCGGCCAGATGTGGTCAGATTGTCCGGCTTTTGTAGTATTCACTAAAATAAATCTTGAAAGGAATGAAATTAGCTTTTATTGGTACATATCCACCCCGGGAATGCGGCATTGGTACCTTTACGAATAACCTGTTCAACTCAATGTTAGGTAATAATGGAAGGATGAAATATGGGTATGAGGGTTTTGTTGTTGCATTAAACGACATAGACAATACTTATGAATACCCTGAAGAAGTAAAACTGACCATCAGGCAAGAACACCAGGAAGATTATTTACAGGCCGTTAAATTCATTAATCTGAGCGGCGCTGACCTTTGTATTCTTGAACATGAATTTGGTATTTTCGGTGGTCAAAACGGAGTATATATCCTTCCTTTGCTACATAGACTGGAAGTTCCTCTTATTGTAACGCTTCATACCGTAATTAAAACCCCCTCGTATAACGAAAAGGCTGTTTTGCAGGAAATATGCAAAATGGCACATAAAATAGTCGTGATGAGCCATAAAGCTATTGAATTTCTGGTGAGTATTTACAAAGTGCCGGAAGAAAAAATTGTTTTTATAGAACATGGTGTACCAGACCTTCATTTTAGCCAGGAAAAATCGAAAAAGGAGTTTAAGCTTGAAAACAAGAAAGTGTTACTTACTTTCGGCTTTATTGGACGCAACAAAGGAATTGAAACTGTAATCAAAGCATTGCCCAAAATTGTTGAGAAACACCCGGATGTTTTTTATATCGTTTTGGGCAAAACCCACCCCAATGTATTGCGCCATTCCGGTGAAGAATATCGTATTTTCTTAATGTGTTTAGTCAAAAGCCTTCAACTTGAAAAGCATGTTATATTTCTTAATGAGTTTATTGACGAGCAAGATTTGTTCAAATACCTATCTGCTTCTGATATTTACATAACACCCTATTTGAACGAAGCCCAAATTACCAGTGGAACACTTTCGTATGCTGTTGGAGTAGGTTCTGCCGTTATTTCAACACCATATTGGCATGCTGCAGAATTGCTGGCAGAAGGAAGGGGAAAGTTTTTTAACTTTAATGATTCCGACAACCTTACTTCCGTTTTGATAGAACTCTTAGATAAACCCGGGGAGCTAAATGAGCTTAAAAGAAAAGCATATGATTATGGCCGGAAAATTACCTGGCCGAAAACAGGTGAAAAGTATGTTGAGCTATCTGAAAATATTCTGAAGGAAGGGTATAGGGTAGTTGTAAAGAAAGATACTGCACTGGATTCCCTCATTCTGCCTCCATTTTCTCTAACTCATATCAATCGCCTGACAGACGATACAGGCATCATCCAACATGCAAAATTTGGCATTCCAAACTTAAAAGAAGGCTATAGTCTGGATGATAATTCCAGGGCTTTGCTTATGGTTTTAATGGCGTACAAGCAAATGAAAAATATTCGTGCCCTTGAATTGTCGCCCATCTATTTAAGCTATATCAATTATATGCAAAATGCGAACGGCACCTTCAGGAATTTCCTGAGCTTTAGCAGAAACTATCTGGATACGGTTGGCTCCGAAGATTCTTTTGGAAGGACTATATGGGCATTGGGTTACCTGTTAGGGAATGCCCCCAACGATGCTTATTACCAAACAGGTAAATTGGTATTTTTTAATGCATCTCCCAATTTTGAAAACTTAAAGTCCATAAGGGGCATTGCAAATACGATGATTGGCATATGTTATTATCTTAAAAGCAACCCGTCTGATAATACAATGACAGAAAGGTTAAGAAGCTTAGCTAATTTATTAATTAAACATTACGATGAAAACGAAACCCCCGATTGGAAATGGTTTGAATCTTTGCTTGCATACGATAATGGCATCTTACCTTTAGCTCTTTTACATTCAGCAGAAATACTTAACGATGATAATATAACAAAAACGGCGATCAATTCTATGAACTTTCTGACAAAACATACACTTAAGGATAGTTACTTATCGATAATCGGAAATGAAAAATGGTATAAAAAAGATGGGGAACGTTCTTATTTTGCCCAACAACCAATAGATGCCATGGCCATGGTATTAATGTACCATCAAGCCTTTCATGTAACAAAGGATAAAGACTACCTCAATAAGCTATATACCTCATTTTTGTGGTTCCTGGGTGAAAATGACCTGAGAATGAGCTTGTATGATTTTGAGACCCAGGGATGCTGCGATGGATTTGAAAGGTATGGCGTAAACCGTAACCAGGGTGCAGAAAGTTCACTGGCATATTTAATTTCTCATTTAACAGTATTAAAGGCTTATGAAGAATTTCATGAGTCCGATTAAAGATTACATAAAAAAAACCTCATATATCGTAAAGCTCAAAAAAATTTAGTTTATAATATGGGATGATTTCGTATCTCATCAAAAAAGGGTGTTCTTTTTTCTTCAACGCATTTTACGGCATAAAGATAAATCGCGGCGCTCCAGGTCTGCCAGTCCTGCCCCATGGGTTTGCCATCCTGGGCTTTTATCCATTCGTTAAATCCAAAATCGACCCTCCTGGTACTGGAAATTTTTATAATATGGGTAAGCGCCATGAGCTTTTCCTGGGCGAGTGTGTACCTCCTTGCAGCAATTAAGGCTGCAACATAAAACCCGCATACAAAAGGCCAGATACCTCCATTATGGTACTCTCCGGGCTTGTTATAGATTTCATATCTTTTACGCCAGTCAGGATCTTCAGGTTTTATAAAGGGGAAGAAATTAGGCGGCAGATCAACTGCCAATTCACCTCTTTTTCTCATGCCCGCACACTCCTCTTCGATCCAGGAAATCATCTTTTCAGCCCGTGAGGATGATGCTATCCCGGACAGAATGGCAAGACTGTTACCTAACAGGTCGAATCGTTCGCTGCTATGAATTTTATATGACCAGAAAGCATAGTAAGGCTTATATTTTATCACAAGACCTTCGTAAACATGACGAGGCTGTACGCCTCCCGCGATCGTGAACTTCCTCATTGCTTTGCATATCAGATCTGCTCTTTTATTCTGACCCTGGAGCCGGAGATAGCTGTATACCAGGGTGTTCACATATAAACCATATCCGGTCACCCATTGTTCATCGCGCCAGTCACTTGTTGGCTGCTGGGCAACCAGTTGCCGGTCAGTTGGACTTTGATACTGCATCCATGTCAGGCCTTTACTGACAGCATCCTGAAGAAAATCATGTTCACCTGTTATTTTTCTGAAAATACCAACACCCAGCAAGAACAAAGGAGTTGTATCACTTGACCCGCGGTCCTCTTTGTCGTGCACCAGCGAAGGGATATGACCATGGTCTGTCTGATTTTTTGCGAGTGTCTCCAATACTTTGCGAATACTCTCCATCAGCTTCAGATTGTCAGAAACAGCAATCCCGAAAATAGAAAACATCAAATCCCTGGTATACGGCTCCGGATATCCCCAGCCAGCAGTCCGTGGAAGTCCATGGTATGGTCCGTGGACATTATTAAGCAGCACTTCCAGGGCGGCCTTTTTTGCCTCCTCTATCTCTTGCCAGTTTGCAGTTTGCATGGTGTTAATCTGAAGATTATCTTATTCCCAATTTTTCGTTCATTAACTGTATAAACCGCTTTGCAACAATGCGGTAATCAAAATTTTTCACAACACGCTCTCTGGCTGCTTTGCCCATTTTTTCGCGCAATGTTGCATCAGTCATAAGATCCATCAAATAGTTGGCAATATCATGAACACTTGCACGATAGTCTATTGTCCGTGGTACCTTAAATATCACTCTGTGTTCATCTTCAAAGCCAGATTCGTATCCAAGCATTACTTCGTTCACGGTTATTTTCTGCGCTATACTTGCCAGGAATGCCGTTTTGCCATGTACAAGTGTATCAAGCATACCCATGGCTTTAATACCTATAACCGGCTTTCCGCATGCTCCTGCTTCCACCTGCGGCATTCCAAATCCTTCAAGCCTGGAAGGGGCTGCATAAATATCGCATGCGCCAATCAGGTAAGGCATGAAATTTCTTGAAATAGTACTGGTTGCATAAGTGACATTTTTTTCTATGCCCAGGTGTGTCGCCATTTCCAGATCGGCCAGGTTTTGTGTCTTGGTTCGTGGTTGAGGCCAAACTTTGCAGACATATTTCCAATCGGGCGCTTTAGTATCAATGATAGCAAGCGCCTGCATTACCTCCTGTGCACCTTTTGATGCGGCGTCGCCGCCAACAGTGAGAATCATCAGCTGATCGGGTGAAATACCCAGCGCTTCGCGCACGGCCAGAATTTTAGGGTCATCCTTACTGAAAGGGATAAAAGCATCCGTATCGCAGCCTACAGGCAACACTTCAATTTTATCGCCATTGATCCCGTCGCGGACATACATCTCTTTTACCCAATTCGATGTTACCAGTATAAGTGGAAGAGCGTTCAAAACCTCCTGGTAGTTTGCAATATAACCATCGGCAACCAACCATGGTACCGGCTGCACGCCATACCGTTGCGGGTGAAGAACCAATTTAGGTGTATGCCCCCAATAACCTATTCCAACAACAACATCTGGCTCAAACCAGCGATAGTACCATTCCTTCTCCTGTGCTGATTCGAAATGAACCGCATGGGCAGAAACACCCATTTCAAGAAGTCCCCTGTATAGAAGATCTCCCTGGGTTGCAAGCCCTCCGGGTGAAGGAGGGTAATCATATAATACCAATACTTTCATTTTAAAACTCCTCCATTATTAAGCCATTTTTTAGCATCGACCGAATTTGTAAATTGCCAGAATGATTCTGCGCGCGGTGTTGTTTCTGCTTCAAAACTGCTTTTTTCAAATTCGTATATTTCAGTAATTATGTTGTATTTCCTGAGCCAAATCCATTTCGAAAGTGTCCGGTAAACAGGAGCGTTTTCGACAGGTCTGGGATAATATTTCTTACCACCATCTTCATATGCAAAGGTATAAAGTTCATTGGCAGATATTTTATCGTTATGCCAGAGTTCAATAATTGCTTTGCTTACTTCCTCATGCCTGATATGCCTGGTATATTCTCCGGTTGGATTATGGGAAATAATCAGGTCGAAATGTCTGGAAGGCAATAGCTTCAGTATTGCATGCTTGAGCTCATTTTCATCCAGGGGCTTTTGTTCCGGGCCGTCGTCCAAATCGCCCATTATTCCCTCAGACCCTAAAATTTGTAATGTTTTTAAGAATTTAGGAGCCCGGTCTTTATCGCTTCCGCGGCACAGACAAACAATAAACCACTGCCATGACGGATGGCTCAGAATTGTTCCACCGGCCCATAACGTTTCATCATCGGGGTGGGCTACTATTACGGCAACTGCCTTTGAGGTTTTTTTGTCCATTTTCCCTGTCCTCTGAAAGGAAAAGCTTTTAAATGCATAATACTAAAGAAGAGGAGGTTATAGTTGAAGTAACAGATGCAGTGACTGCAACTGCATCTGCTATTTTGAGTTCTTGAGTTCATTCAGGAGTTCATTTAAATTAATTGAAGCGCAAGTAGATGCGCAGTCTGATATGCCATAAGGAATAAACAGATTTTTATTGTGGATAATGGAACCGCAAGAATAAATAACATTGGGCACATAACCTTCCCTTTCTTCATTATTGGGAGCCAATAAAGGAGTCTTTAGCCTGCCAATTTCTTTTTCAGGATTATCAAGTTCATATAATGATGCCCCTAAAACGTATTCCCTCATTGGTCCTACTCCGTGTGTTATAACCAGCCAACCTTCTTCCGTCTCGATAGGCGAGCCGCAATTTCCTACCTGTACCAGTTCCCATGGATATTTTGGTTTCTGAATGAGTTTGGCTTCGCGCCAGACATTGATATTATTTGAATAAGCTATATAATTATTTACCCCATCTATTCTGCACAGAATGGCATATTTACCATTGATCTTCCTTGGAAACAATGCTATTCCTTTGTTCTGTGCGAGTTCGCCATGAATGGGTAAACCTTTGAAACGATAGAAATCTTCGGTTGCAAGCAGCTTTGGTAATATGGACATGCCATCGTAAGCAGTATAGGTAGCATAGTATATTACTTCACCGTTTTCCTCTGTGAATTTAACAAAACGTGCATCTTCAATACCATTTTTTTCAGTATCGGAGATCGGGAAAATAACTCTCTCAGAAATTGCCGAATCAAGTGAAAATTCAATTTCATAATGTGATAGAGCCAGCCACATCATTTGATTAATGATTAATTCTTTATTTGGTGAAAGCTGATGTGTTTTTCTTGTTTCTTCAACGGCCTTTTTCAATTCGCCATAAGTAAATCTGTCACCCAATTTTTCTAATACAAAGACCGGGGAAATCTTATTGTCGAAATCATGCATTTCATCCAGCTTCCTTATAAATGATTTTTTATTGTAAATATGCCGTTTGATCCGCTCTGCTTCTGCTAACATTTTGCCGACAGGTTCAATAATCAGATTATTATTCTTATCAATAATAGCTGAACGAAAAACAATGGATGAAATATGCCCTTCGCCAGTTGCCCTGAAGCTAAAAATCACTCTTTTCTCATTCATTCCTAATTCCGACTGATCGGGATCTTCTACAACGGATGGATTAAAGAAAGCTGCCGCTTCAATAGAATATTCCAACGTGAAATACGAACCTATAAGCGCTTTTCGTGATTGATTAACCTTACCTGGTTTTATTCCCAATTCATCAAACAAGACAGCCAGTTTATTAAAATGCTTTTCAAATATCATTGAAATATTTCTATGACGCCTGGAATAACCTCTCAGCACCTGATTTAATGTTGTAGATACTTCACTATCAGACATGGCCAATATGTTACGGATAATATTTGAACTTCTTTCATTGGAAATATAAAAGAAGCGGGCGATTACCCTGCTGGGATCCGGGAGAAATTTACTACCCATTCTGGTCACAGTAACTTGCATAGTTCTCTAATTTTATTTTAGCCTGAATTATTGATAAAAAAGGAAATTTAGTCCTTCATCTGGAACTTAATTAGTTATATTTGAAGCGATTACAATAAAATAGACCCTTTATACAATGATAGAAAGAAAAATTGAGATTGCCACACCGAAACTTAACCTTTCTCGATATAAGGTAAAAATATTGCACTTGGGTTTAGCGGTGATCACTTAAGGCAGAGCGGTTTGATGTACTGATCTTTTACGCTCCCCCTCACCCACTCCCGCCCTCTCGCCCTCTTTCTATATGTCCGCTTTTTGTTTAATTTTAACTCAAATTTAAATCCTCTCCACCAATGGGCAGTTATGCAAACAAACATCTTATAAGCAACGAAACGGTGGTCTTTGAAACGAAACTCCACTGGGTTATTTTCTTTACACTAAGGTCGCTGTTCACCCTTACAATTGCGGCCTGGCTTGAAATGTCGCTTTCTGAATATGTGATCACAAACCGGAGAATAATCATTAAGCGAGGCTTCATTGCAAGAAACACCTTTGAGATGAACCTCTCAAAGATCGAAAGTGTGAATGTCGACCAGTCCGTAATGGGACGCATTCTCAATTACGGTTCAATGACAATCATCGGTACGGGTGGCACCCAAGAGACATTTCACAATATCTCAAGGCCTTTGGAATTCAGAAAAGCTTTCCAGGAACTCTGCTGAGTGGCACCAATTCTTTAAATCAGAAATCCCGCAAAATTAATGATCTGCGGGATTTTGTAATTCGCTTTAATCAAGTCTTAACTATGGCTCATTCTTCATATTCATTTATTGATATATTGTTAAGCAGTATTCTTGCTTTAATAATGTTAGGTGTAGGTTTATCTTTAACTCCCGGTAATTTTAAGAACCTTTTCTTATTTCCCAAGGCTTTACTTATTGGTTTATCTTCTCAAATTTTAGTCTTACCGGTTATTGCATTTGTAATATCTTTTTTTTCAAATATGCCGCTTCCTTTTAAAGTGGGATTAATAATTCTTGCTGCTTGTCCGGGAGGTACAACATCTGGGATTTTGACTTATTTCTTTAAAGGTAATGTTGCCCTGTCAATTACCTTTACTTCAATTAATAGTATAATAACTGTATTTACCATACCATTAACGGTAAATTTAAGTTTGTTGTTTTACTATGGTCAATCTACCATAATACATCTTTCTAATCTGGAAACGATAATTCAAATTTTTTCAGTTACAATTATTCCTGCTTGTATAGGTGTCTTAATCAGAACTTATAAACCGGAATTTGCATTAAAAGCTCAGCGGCCTATTAAATTTCTGTTAATAATTGCATTAGCCATAATTTTTATAATATATTTTTTTGCAGGAAAAGAATCCGGTGGCACAGGAATTACTATAAGGGAAATATTTAATATTTTACCTTATGCGCTATTATTAAATGTATTATGCATGACATGGGGGTTCTTTATAGGAACAATTACTAAACTTGGAACAAAAGACTCCTATACCATAGGAATTGAAGCCTCTGTACATAATACAACTTTAGCTTTTCTTGTTGCCGGGGCTCTTCTGCATAATCAGGATATGGTAAAGCCTTCATTAATATATGCTATGTTTTCTTTCTGGACAGCAATAATTTACAGTTTCATAATTAAAAAAGTTAATAAAACAGGTATTTTCTCTGATTTTAAATCACAAATCCCGCAAGATCAATGATCTGTGGGATTCTGTATTTTATAGAGTGGCGGAATTGGTGACAATTGTTTTCTCACAACTTATACTCTCATTTATCCAATGATGTGCTAGATTTTGAGGTTTATATGTGTAGTGTGAATAATACAACTTTTTTCAATAATTATGTAATATCTGAACTTAAATAAGACCTTACCTTTAAATTTATATTTAATTACATAAAACAAAATAATATGGAAACATATGAAAAAAGCAAAACTGATCCTATAAAGGAAAATACAGAAATCAATAAAAATGATATTGAAAAGAATATCAGAGATGAAGGAGTAAAAAAAGGTGTTGTCACTACTTCAATAATCAGCTTTATAATATTGTTGCTTGTGGGGATAATCCTTTTTTCACTCTATAACCACGAGCATAAAAAGCTGATTAATCTGATGGAAACACAGAAGACTTCCCTTACAGATAAAGTAAATGCCCGTGATTCTGTGATAAATGAATGGATAACGACTTTCGATGATATTGAAAAGAATATCGCAATGATAAAAGAAAAAGAGAAATTAATCACTGTTAATTCATCCAATGCTGAAATATCCAGAGAAAAGAGACTACAGGTTCTGGAAGATATAAAAACCATAAATACACTCCTTGAACAGAACAAAAAGAAAATTGCCTTCCTGAATGCTCAATTACAGAAGTCAGGTGGAACAATAAAGATTCTTCAAACTAAAATTTCTGAGCTCGAATTATCGATGAAACAGAATGAAAATGAAATTTCTGAACTGAAGACCTCCCTGGTTGAAAAGAAATTTGAGGTAGAACAGCTCAATACCCAGGTGGCAGTTATGCAGGATACTATTGCAAAAAAGGATGAGAAAATCAGTGACCAGACTTATGAGATGAATAAGGCTTTTTATGCCGTTGGCACGTATAAAGAATTGAATGTCAGGGGTCTTTTAACCAAAGAAGGTGGATTCATCGGACTTGGTAAAACAGAAACTTTAACCGGAACACTTCCTGACAGTGCTTTTGTCCAGATCGACATCACTAAAATGAATTCAATTTTGGTTAATTCAAAGAGTGCCAAGCTTATCTCTGAGCATCCTGCTGGTTCATATGAGTTTATACGCGACAATGACAAAAAAATTATATCTATTGAGATAAAAGATCCCACGCTGTTCTGGAAAATTTCAAAATATGCAGTTGTTGAGATAACTAAATAATGACCTAACTTGCAATTTTTCCGTGCATGAGGAGGTCGAGAGCTTCGTTGAACGCCCCTGCATGAATGACGTTGCCTGTGTTTACAAAGAAGATCTCATCGGCGTTTTCTATTGTGTTTAAACGGTGGGCAATTATTACCCTGGTGGTCGATTCGGGAAGTTTTTTAAGTATGCTTTCAAGCATTTGTTCGGTAACAGTGTCAATGTTCGCAGTGGCTTCATCGAGTATCAGCAATTCGGGCTTACGAAGAACAGCACGCATAAAAGCAATAAGCTGTTTTTGCCCCAGACTGATGCCATCACCTGTGGTCTGAACATTTGTTTCCAGCCCCTGGTCGAACCGTTCAAGCAGGCTTTTAAGTCCCGCTTCTTTAATGGCTTCCGCCAGCTGAGGGTTGGTGAGATCCCTGAATGTTGGATTTCCGTATATCAGGTTGTCACGCACAGTTCCGGTAAAAAGAAAAGGATCCTGCAAAATAAACCCGATCTTCCGGGTGCGCTCTTCAGGAGTATATGAACGGATGTCCCTGCCATCGAGCAACACGGTTCCCCTGCTGGCATCGTATAGCCTGGCCATGATTGATGCCGTAGTGGTTTTGCCGCCCCCTGTCGGTCCTACCAGGGCATATGTTTTCCCGCGTTCCAGATCGAAGCTTACATTGTGCAAAACCTCGTTGCCTCCCGGATAGGAGAATGATACTTTTTGAAAACTGATATATGATGCTGATGATGCACATTCAGGATCTTCCACCACATGTAAATCCGTCCCGAGGGACAAAAGCATGGAGATGCGGTCCCATGCTGCCATCGCTGTCTGAAAATTGGCCCACAATACTGCTATCTGGCGTAACGGGCCGTAGAAATTGGATATATAGGCAATGAAGCTTATAAGCAGACCGACTGAGAAATGTCCTTTTATAATCAAAAATATGCCCAGCGCCAGAACAATAAGCTGACCGATATTGGATGCCAGGGTGAAGACCGGTGAAAGCACGTTATTAGCGATGCCTGCCTGTATTGACCTGTTGTAATTTTCTTTGTTAGCCTCTTCAAATCGTTTCCGGAAATAGTCGCGGCGGTTGAAGGCAATAATTACTTTAAAATTGGCCAGGCTTTCCTGCACTTCGGCGCTCAGGCCTCCCATGCTTTTCATGCTGGCGGCATTACGTCTCTTCACCCATGGAGAAACAATCCTGGTAAAGATCCAGAGTATCACTGCAGGAGAGATGGCAGCAAGACCCAGTGGAAGATTTATGCATAGCAGGATTATTACAGCGCCTGTCATCGTTATAAGGCTGCCAAAAAACTGCGTCAGCGGCCCCGCGAAAAACTGGTTTACCTTATCCGTATCATTGTTTATCCGTGAAATAAGATCGCCTGCCTTGTTCTGGTTGAAGAAGTCAACCGGCAGTTCCTGGAGTTTATTAAACACCGCAGTCCGCAGGCTGAAAAGCATCCGTTGCCCGATGCCACCCATCATGCGCATCTGGGTATAGTTCACAGCAAAAGCAATGACGTAAATTGCCATTAGGATTGAAGCAAACAGAAGTACACCCTGATATTGTTTCGTCTGAACATAAGTATCGATAGTATGACCAACCAGGTAAGGACCAAGCAGGCTTAATCCGGAGTTTACAAAAATGGCAGCAAAAGCCTTAATCAGGTTGCCACGCTCCGTGCCGGTGAGAGTCACCAGCTTGCGGATTGATGAAATGCTGGATGCTTTTTGTTCAGCCTTTCCTGATGCCTGGTTTAAATTATAGTTCATAGTGATGCGTGCTTCTTTGTGAACTGTAAATCTGGGCATATTCAGGTGAACTCTCTTTCAGATCCTTATGTTTCCCTGTTGCTATAATTTCACCTTCCATTAAAAGTATTATCTGTTCAAAATGTCTCACGGGTGCAATTTTCTGGGTAACAGAAATTAGAGTCAGCTGGGGATAATTGTTTTCGAGGCTGCAGAGGATTTTGTTTTCTGTCTGCCTGTCAACCCGCGAAGTAAAATCGTCGAGTAAGAGGACCTTAGGATTTATCGCCAGTGCGCGTGCCAGCATAATCCGCTGTTTTTGTCCCCCCGACAGGCTTGTGCCCCTTTCCGAAACAATCGTATCCAGCCCCTGTGGCAAGGAATCAATAAAATCGCTTAACTCGGCCGTTGAAATGGCTTTATTCAATGATTCATCGGTAACCTTATTACTGAAAGCAATATTCTCAAGAAGGCTCATGTTAAAGATCACACTGTCCTGAAAAACAAAACCAATCTGGCTGTGGAACAGATCTTTCGTATAATTATCGATCCTGACTCCGTCGAATTCAATTGAGCCCGAATCAGGAGCAATCAGTCCGGTAAGCAGGTACAGCAACTGGCTTTTACCCGCTGCCGTGGGTCCGATAATAGCTGTTTTGCTACCGGCTTTTACAGAAAAGGAGATGTTCTTAAGGACAGGCTTCTCTCCAAAGGAAAGTGAAATATTTTTTACCTCAATATCACCTTTTATATTAGTGTCAACAGTTCCTGATTCATCTGTTGCCGGCGCATCCAGGACTTCATTTATTCTTGCGTACGAGGCAGAAGCCGATGCAATAATGTTGCTCATAAAGCCAATCATCATTATTGGAAATATCAGCAGTATAAGATAACTGTTGAAAGCTGCAAAATTCCCGAGCGTCATGGTTCCGGCTACAACAAAATGGCCTCCCATGGCAAGTATTGTTACTGTCGCTAAATTGGCAACAAACATAATGACAGGGATAAGCGTTGAAAAAAGACGCACAATGGACAATCCGATATTGAGTGAAACTGAATTAGCTTCGAGAAATTTTACGCTTTCCGGTTGCTGGGAGTTCAACACCCTTATCAATGCTGAGCCCATGATGCTTTCATTAATAATCTTATTCAGCATGTCGATGTTTTCACGGCTGCGTTTAAAGAGCGTCCTTACCTTCCTCATCACAATAAAAAATGTTACTGCAATAAGCGGCACAATTGCAATTACAGTCAGCGCCAGTTTCCAGTTGATGAGGATCAGGAGAATGGCAGTGCCGGAAATAATAAAAACTGAAGAGATGATATTGACAAAAGCCATTGAGACAAACATCTTTATGGAGTCGATATCAGATGTAAGGTTAGTTAATAGCTTTGATGGGTTTGATTTAATGATATAGGTAAAGTTCTGTGAAGATATTTTAGCGGAGAGCCTGGATCTCATATCTTTAGCAACTCTTTCCGAAGCATAAGTCTGAAAAATGTTTTGCAGGAAAGAAAAAATAAATATTCCTGCGGCAGCCGCCAGGAACAGGATAACCACAGACCGGGTATCAAAATGCCCTGCTGAAAAAGTATCTATCCCGTGCGCAATGATTTTAGGTATCAGCATGTTGGTACTGCTGCCAAGCAATGCCATGATGATTAGCAGGGTCACTATTCCGGAGTATGGTTTCAGCAAGCTAAAAATCCCGGGCCTGGAATTTTTGTTTTTTGCAGAACGCATACCGGAGATGGTCATATTTTTTGCAATGTTATTCCTTCACCTTTTCTGCAAGTGCCTCACGGATCATCTTCCTCAGTTCCAGTTGTTTGTTTTGAACCTCATGCCTCGATGTCGGCCGGAAATATTCTGCATAACGGCATTTGCCCAGCTTATATGATAAGTCATCCACATTGCCTTTAATATCGAGTCCGAGTTTTATAGGCAACGGACAATCAACCACAGAAACATTATAATCGAATGTCATGTCAAAATTATGGCGGCCTGCTATAACTGCCTTGTATTTATCCATTACAAGCAGGAAAGGATAAATATCAATTTCGTTACGGAAAATGGTAAATTCGGCAGACAGAGAATCAACCTTGTTCTGGGTCTTTTTATTGAATCTGAGCTTTTTGGCAATCTCACTGAAGGTCTGACCATCCATCAGAACCAGATTATTCCCACTAATTGACGCAGCTCCACGTAATGTCGATTTTTTGATATTATATAAAGAATCGAGGTATGTCTCGGCTGCAATGTGAAATTCCCCCTTCCCGCCGAATGATCTCAGCATAGGCATCAGGCTATCAATGTCGGGAATCATAGTAAGTAATTCACTGATCTCAACATCCATCAAACGATAATCAATTCCGAGATAAAGGTGGTTTGTGCGGGGTGTACGATATATAGCCGTTAGCTGCATCTTTGCTGCAGGTGTATCGAAGGTAAGTCCGTCGAGAAGGAGGATGCCATCATGAACCTGCACGGCGCCTTCAACATTTGTGGCTGTGTCAACGCCTATTGTAGCCAGTTTGACATTTGCATTAAGAATCACATCAATTTTCTTTGGCACCATGTAGGGACCGGTACTTACGGTGTCAACCGATGTGTTTTCATGCTTATTTACACTTGTTGAATCGTTAGTGCCTATTCCGCTTGTCAGTGCCATTAACTGGGCAACGTCGGTTTTATTCGACACAAAATTGAATTTGCCCCTCAAAATTGAATCGCCTCTGAAATATGACAAAACGTTATTGAAAATACCTGTAAGCTGAAAATCAGATTTGCCAATCTTCATACTGCTTTCCTTAATGCTGAACGTCTCAGGGTCGAAATCCATTTTTACGGATGGGATCTCGATCGGATTTGTAAGTTCTGACATGGTAACCAGGCCCAGGCTAATGTCAACATAACCCTTTACGAGCCATTGCAGGAATATATCTTTCTGTGTATTGTCATTCGATATGTCGAGGTCTGTGCTTATTTTATTAACAATTGCAGTGTTTTTACCCATGGCTGTTTTCAGCTCACCGCTGTTATATGATAAACTAATATGTGGCTGGGAAGGGGCATCCGATCGGGGAGATACTGACACTTTCCCATGTGGAGAGACAATAGCGATGGTCATGTCATTCATTCCGGCCGCCATTGAATCCATGCTGAAGCTGCAGATAAGATCAGGTATCCTGGTAGTGTCTCTGATGTCTGATGTTTCAAGGATGAGTGACGATTTTTTAAGCGATGCATTATAGCTTGCAAGTTTCCCTGCCACAATATTGTCCGAAATTATTGATGCAAAAACAAAACCGGTGTTTTTTGATAAAGGTTTATTGTTTGGCAATGCAAAATCGATCTTTGATCTGTCAGTTTTAAGTGATATGCTATCGTATCTGACATCAAAATCCGACAAGGTTACGGAACCAGACAATTTCATCTTTTCAAATTGCATCTTCTCAACCTGGCTCAATGTAAAGCGCGACTTAACCTGTCCCGATGCTTTTCCTCTGATAATAGTCTTCATACTCTCCGGGATCATACTGTTAAATTCATCCAGAGTTAATCCTGCACTGGTGGTAAGATTGCATGAAATATCCTTAAACAGATGAGTTACCATACCCTCTGTCCTGATAGTTGACTGAGGTGTTCTTGCACTGAACCGGTTAATGCGAACGAATGAAAGTGAGTCGCTGTTCAGATCAGTGCAGATTGTCAAATCACCATCAACATCATGAAGTGCTAACGGAAAAGCGGAATACTTCAATGTACCTTGTTCAAACAAAATATGCAGATCCATGAGCGGCATATGTGTATCATTATAAACGCCTGTGATACTCCCATCCGACGATAGCAATCCGTCAGCATTAATTCCTTTGAAATATGACTTATATGAAGGCGGCACAAGGGCCAGGATATTTTTAACCGGCCATGATGTAAGTTTATAGGTCAGGTCGGTTGTAATGTTCTTGCTTACAGTGTCATTTTCAATAGTCCCGTTAAGTAATAATTCCATGTCATTTATTGAAGCTGTTGCGTTTTTGAGTCTTATAAACTGGCGTGAAGTGATGACATTTATCGGAAGATCAAACTGAAATGCTGCCTGCTGAAGGTATTTTTCTCCGTCATATTCAAGCGACATCATTGAAGAGCTTACATTAACATTGCCGCTTATATTATCCCGTATAACTGTCGTATTAATTTTTGCACTCAGGTCACGGATTTCAGTGTTAAGCTTTCCTCCACCATATTGAAGCGATATCATTGAAGTGTTTACTTTAACATTACCGCTTATACTATCTCTGGAAACTGTTCCGTTAATTTTTGCACTCAGGTTACGGATTACAGTTTTAAGCTGTAATGACAGATCATTATAATGAAGGCTGATATCCTTCATTTCAATATTCCTTATGTCAATGAAAGGCAATCCGGTTTCTGATGCTGCAGCAGGGGCTGGATTTGTATCCGGAGGCATGATGTTATAGTTAGTCTTTCCGAGGCTGTCTGAATAAATGTTGACCGATCCGCCATTCATCTCCAACCCGACTATAATAATATCTTTATTTTTCCAGTATGTTTTTGCATCAACAACACCAATAAGCTCATTTACCCTGACCAGCGTATCAGACATGGAACCTGCTACAGGATTGATTAATGCAAAATCCCTGATCTTTAATCCAAAGTTCGGGAAGGTGCTGAAGAATGTTAATTCTACTGAACCTATTTCCGACTTGCAGGAGATATATTTCGCAGCCTGTTTGCGAACGATCGGAGTGATTCTTTCAGGAGTAAAGACAATCCAGATTACAACACTGATCGCAACTATCAGAACTCCCAGCAATGAAAGAAGAGAAATAAAAAAAATCTTTATGAATTTTTTCATGGAACATTCAATCCAATGATTATCAATTTATGGCAGCAGTGATATTTTACTTGCCCGCCTTGGTAAAGGAGAAGCTTACCCCGAAATCATCATGATATTTCAATGAAGTTGCAGTTAATTCCGTAACTGTATAGACCTTGGGTACGGAGCCACCTATCTCAAGGGTGTGGATTTGTGTCAGCACATCTTTTACAAGTGTCCAGGTAAATGCCTGTGCTTCCGCTTCAGTGACATTATCGGATGTATCCCAGGTACCGCCTGTGCCATCAGCAAGATATTTATAGAATAGAGTTCCAGACTGCCATTTCCCGGTCAGCAGGGTTTGATCGTAAGTTGTCTCCAATTCTGTACATGAAACAGCAAGAAGAGTAACCACAGTAAGCATAGTCAGATATCGCAGTGTCTTTTCCATCATTACAGAGGATTTAAAATTAAACTGATTAAAAATCATCTATTAAAGTAATCAGAAGTTCCAATTATGATATTTCCGGTCAGATTTCAGGTCACAATATAATAAAAAGTCGTCAAATAAAAATCAGACAGCGAGATCGGCATCCTGTGATCGGTGACCGGCGACAGGCAACAGGCGTCAGGAAGAATTGTCTTGCAGGTCTTATACAGCTAAAGCCTTTAACTCCAGCTCGTAGTCATACTTAAGATCCTCGTGGATGGAGTTAAGTTTTTCCCTGATTGTCCCGATTTGCCTTATATAAAGATTCCGTAGCGCTGCATTCCCCTGAATCGAGGGTGTAAATTCTTTCATTATTCAATTAAGAAAAAGTGTTATACATTGTTTATTATTAACAAAGGTATTGTTTTTTATGGGGTGGACATATGGCTTGTGGTTGGTACGGTATACCTTGTACTGTGGTTATTAAGTATATTTACAATACAATAAAAACGGTAAAGGAGAACCCATATGTTAGAAATGGGCCTTTCTTATTTCAGATTTTATGAGGAGCTGAATGATTTTCTGCCTTTAGCAAAGAGAAAAAAACTATTCTCATTTGCATTTAGGGGCACGCCTTCAGTCAAAACTGATTAAGATTAATATAAATAAATTGAGCTGATATTTATATAAAAAACGGTGCTTTCAAGCACCGTTTTTAATTATCCAATGACCTTGCAATCATTATTTCTTTTTAGTTGTTGTAGTTGTCGTTTTAACAACTTTTGTCTCTTTTACTTCAGTTTTTGGAACCATTTTGTGAAGAAATTTTCCATCTTTATCATATACAAGAGTCTCAGTTGTGGTACCATTGGCAACAACTACTTCATATTTTACAGTACCATTTACTGTAACTTCTGTTGCTCCTGTAATAGTAAAACCGACAAAATCTTTAGCAATATTGTCAGTTATGTCTTTCTGGAGATCTGCTGTCTTGAGCGTAGCAGTAGTAACCTTGTCTTTGGTTACGGTGGTTTTGGTAGCCTGTCCATTGACAACCAGAACAGCCATTACCATTGTTAGAACTAATAAAACTTTTTTCATAATTAACATAATATTTGGTTTAAAAACTTCAAACTCCTGTTTGAGTTTGCCTGTTAGTTCGAGCTAAATTGTATTTATTGATTTTTAGATTGAGAATAAATTTATTTATAAAGGTATGTCTTTAAATTCTTATAAGAATTACATAATCCTGAAAATAAGTTACATCATTCACATGTTTTCAGGAATGATGTATTGTGTAAGAGTAAGTGACAAAGACCAATGTTGTCCCAAGAAAATTGATCCAAAATTGCATCCCCTGCATAATGCCTTTCTGTGCTTTTGCGGTACGTTTCATGTTTATTAGTTATAAGAATGAATGATAAAAAAACTCTGTAAGCTGATAAGTTTTATTCCGGATAGAAAAATTTCACCTCATAGTATCTCACCCAGATGCTTATAATTGGACGAAATAATTTTAAATACCTCATCCATCCGTCCGCTTAGCATCATTTTCCCAATATATAATGACATACCTTTTAACTGGTCAAATTCCAGTTTGGGGGGCATGGCCAGGGCATTCGGATCAGTATGAATATTAACCAATACGGGACCTTCCTGTAAAAAAGCCCTTTCTAATCCTGATTTCACCTCACCTGGATCATTAATGGTAATCCCGGGCATTCCCATTGCTTCCGCTAATTTTGTGAAGTCAGGGTTCAGCATTTCAGTTTCCAGGTCAGGAATCCCGGCTACTTCCATTTCCAGTTTCACCATTCCCAGTGTCCGGTTGTTAAAAACAATGATCTTCACAGGTAATTTATACTGGATAATTGTCATCAGGTCACCCAACATCATAGACAGACCTCCATCGCCGCAGAACGCAATCACTTGTTTGCCGGGACAAGCAAGTGCTGCACCGATGGCCTGAGGCATTGCATTTGCCATAGAACCATGATTGAATGAACCCAGCATTTTTCGCCCGCCTGTTCCATCAATATAGCGGGCAGCCCATACACAACTCATTCCGGTATCTACTGTGAATATGGCATCTTTGGTTGCCATCTCATTAATAACTGAGACGACAAATTCAGGATGAACAGCATCTGGTTTTCCGGGATCGTTTACATAGTTCAGTAAATTCTTTTTGACTTCTTTATAAAACTTCAATTGCATATTGAGAAAAGTTGCATTTTCCTTCATTTCTATCATAGGCATAAGCGCCTGCAAGGTATCTTTCACATCTCCACAAAGTCCCATATCAAGTTTAGCTCTCCGCCCGAGGGTTTCGGGTTTTATGTCAATCTGTACAATTTTATTTTTGACGGGCATGAAAGGTGTATAAGGAAAATCTGTGCCCAGCAATATAAGCAATTCACATTCATGCATGCTATGATAAGCCGATGGAATCCCCAGCAATCCGGTGAGCCCTACTTCATAAGGATTATTATACTGGATCGCCATTTTTGCTTTATAAGAATAGGCTACCGGAGCCTTTAACTTTTCTGCAAGCTGTATAATTTCTGTATGTGCTTCCGCAGCGCCCAACCCACAGTAAATAGTTACCTTTTTATGGGAGTTTAACAGAGCAGCCAGTTTCAACAGTTCGTCTTCCGAAGGTCTTACAACAGGACTGTTCCGGAAAAGTGTAGTAGTAGTTTCAGCTGTTACTGCGGGAAGGTTCGTAATATCGCCTGGTAATCCAAGGACAGCTACACCTTTTTTATGCATGGCATGCTGAAGTGCGGCCTGTAACATGCGTGGCAATTGTGCAGGTGTAGCAGCAACCTGGTTATAGCAGCTGCAATCGTCAAAAAGTCTGATTGTGTTTGTTTCCTGAAAAAAATCTGTTCCAAATTCTTTTGTAGGGAGTGTAGAAGCAATTGCCAATACGGAAGCCGATGAACGGTGCGCATCATACAACCCGTTTATCAGGTGAACATGTCCTGGTCCACTGCTACCGGCACAACATGCCAGGCCATTCAGCTGGGCCTCTGCACCGGCAGCGAATGCAGCAGTCTCTTCGTGCCGTACATGAATCCATTTGATTTTACCATTGCGGTGCACTGCTGCATTTACGTGATTGAGGCTATCACCTGTTACTGCATAGATCCTTTGGATACCTGCTTCAACTAATATTTCCACCAGTTGATCCGAAACATTTTTTTTCATTTTTATTTTCGCTTTTCCAGAAAATGATCAAGGCTATACATACCAGAGCCTTTGGATGCAATGAACAAAAAAAGAAAACAATAAATTATTGCCAGCTCACCACCATTCATAACCGGGAGGATAGCATGGGTACCGTGTACTGACCAGTAAGCAAAAGCCATCTCTCCACTACAAATAAATGCTACCCAATGTGTCCAAAGACCAATCATGATCAGCAGGCCGCCGAAGAACTCTATAGGGCCTGCAATCAACATAATATAGCTGGGCATTTCATGTCCTGCAGGTGGAAAACCGAATAGTTTTTGCGAACCGTGCCATAGAAATAGAAATCCGGCAATTAAGCGAAATATAGCATAAATCTGCTTCTCATACTTTGAAATAAACATTGTTGAGTTCATTTGTCCTGGTTTTTAATTGATACCTATTATTGCACAGGCGTCTTGACTTATTGGCCTGCAAATTTTATCAGTTCCGTATTAAATTTCTGAGTTTCCTCCAGAAATAAACTATGACCACTGTTCTCAAAAACTACAAGATGTGAATTTAAGAGGCTGGCTTTCATCTGTTCTGCCAGATCGAAAGAACATATTTTGTCTTTTTTACCATGCATAATTAAAGTTGGGATGGTTATTTTCGCCAGATCAGCTCTCAGGTCTGTATCTCGCAAGGCTATTAAACACTGAGCGGTAGCATAAGACGAAGCACTCAGATTAATCCCGGTTAACCAAACACCAATTCCTTCATTCAATGAAGTCTCGGTAGCAGAAAAAATCTTTGCAAAATTGGATAAAAGCTTTGGCCGATCTTTGTAGTTCAATGCAATCAAATCGTCAACCGCACTTTTTGGCAGATTGAATTTGAAATCATCGCGTTGAGTCCAGATTGGGGCTGCTGCTCCAAACAAAGCCAATTTTGAAATATGGGTTCCATTATCCCCGGATGCATAACGAACAGCGATGGACCCACCCATAGAAAAGCCACCTAACACGGCATTTTTAATATCCAGTTTATCCAACACCTTTTTTATATCCGAAACATGAACATCGTAATTATACAATCCATATGGTTTATCAGACTTGCCAAATCCTCTCAGGGTAATTCCGATTGCACGAAAACCTGAATTAATCAAATCGTTGTATTGATATTCATACATTTCATCACTTAATGGCCAACCGTGTATCAATATAATTGGT